>Ga0307372_10002966_pt1 | contig 27582 bp, 26 predicted proteins | sample OX1MG_FD_202533 | JGI IMG/M metagenome (GOLD analysis project Ga0307372, IMG submission 202533) | Soil microbial communities from Risofladan, Vaasa, Finland - OX-1 | ecosystem: Environmental > Terrestrial > Soil > Coastal area > Acid sulfate soil | place: Finland: Risofladan, Vaasa | collected... | reverse complement strand
TCGTCTATCCGGCCGCGGGCGAGGACGAGCTCGGGGCGATCGCGCACGCCGAGCTGGCGCGCGAGCTTCGGGATGTCGCGGTCGTCTCGGTGCCGCTTCTGCAGGACGGCCACGCGCTCGGCGTGCTAACGCTCGAGCGCAGCCGCGGTGAGCCTTTCGACGCGGAAGCGCTCGAGCTGTGCAAGACCGTCGGTCTGCTGCTCGGACCGATCCTGGAGCTCAAGCGCGACAATGAGCGCGGCGAATGGGAGCACCTGCGCGCCGCGGTGGGAGCGGGCGCGCGCGCCCTGTTCGGACCGCGCCACCCCGGGGTCAAGCTGATCGCGCTGTGCGTGCTCGGGCTGGCGCTGCTCCTGAGCTTCGCAACAGGCACCTACCGCGTGACGGCGAAGACCGTGATCGAGGGCGCGGTGCAGCGTGCCGAGGTGGCGCCTTTCGACGGCTATATCGCGCAGAGCTTCGTGCGCGCGGGCGACATCGTGAAGAAGGGTCAGGTACTGTGCCGGCTCGACGACCGCGACCTCAAGCTCGAACAGACCCAGCTCGCCTCCGAGCGCCAGCAGCTGCTGCGCAAGCACCGCCAGGCGCTCGCCGATCAGGACCGCGCGGGGATGGCGGTGATCGCCGCCCAGGTCAACGAGGTCGAGGCGCAGCTCGCGCTGGTTGACGATCGGCTCGCACGCGCGACGCTGGTCGCGCCCTTCGACGGCGTCGTCGTATCCGGCGACCTCAGCCAGTTGCTCGGCTCTCCGGTGGAGAAGGGCAAGGTGCTGTTCCAGGTCGCGCCGCTCGACGCCTATCGCGTCATTCTCCAGGTCGACGAGCGTGACATCGCACAGATCCGGGACGGTGATCGCGGCCAGCTGGCGCTGTCGGGCATGCCCTACCATGCGCTGCGGTTCGACGTGAAGCAGATCACGCCCGTGGCAACCGCGAAGGACGGCCGCAACTACTTCCGCGTCGACGCGCAGCTCGCCGATCCCTCGCAGCGCCTGCGCCCCGGCATGGAAGGCATCGGCAAGATCGCCGTCGGCCAGCGCAGGCTGATCTGGATCTGGACTCACAGCCTGGTCGACTGGGCGGGGCTCGAGGCCTGGAAGTGGCTGCCCTGAGGCTGCCGGGCGCATGAGCGCACCGCTGCTCAGCAACACCTGGTACCGCGCCGCGAGCCTGAGGCCGCGGCTGCGCTCGCACGCGCGCCTTTACCGCCACCGCTACCGCGGCGAGCTCTGGTACCTGCTGCAGGACCCGGCCTCCGGCCGGGTACACCGCTTCACGCCCGCGGCGCGCCTGCTGATCGCCGCGATGGACGGCGAGCGCAGTGTCGACGACCTCTGGGCCCTGGCGAACAGGCGGCTCGGCGAGGCCGCGCCGACCCAGGACGAGGTGCTCCAGCTGCTCGGCCAGCTGCATGCCGCCGATCTGCTGCAAAGCGACGTCACGCCGGACGTCGCCGAGCTGTTCGCGCGCAGCGAGCGCGAGGAAAAGGCGCGCCGCCAGCAATCCTTCGGCAACCCGATGGCGCTGCGCATCCCGCTGCTCGATCCGAATGCCTTCCTCGAGCGCATTCCGGGCATCATCGGGCTCATCTGGAGCCGCTGGGGAGGACTCGTGTGGCTCGCAGTGGTGGTGCCCGCGGTGCTGCTGGTGCCGCCGCACTGGACCGAGCTGACGCACGACTTCACCGACCGGGTGCTGGCGGTGAACAACCTGCTCGCGCTGTACCTGGCGTTCCCGGTGATCAAGGCGCTGCACGAGCTCGGCCACGCCACCGCGACCAAGGCGGGCGGCGGCGAGGTGCACGACATGGGGATCATCTTCCTCGTCCTGCTGCCGGTGCCGTACGTCGAGGCTTCCGCCGCCACCACCTTCCGCTCCAAGTACCAGCGCGCCATGGTCGGCGCGGCGGGCATGGCCGCGGAGCTGTTCGTCGCCGCGCTCGCCTTCTACACCTGGCTCATGATCCAGCCGGGGCTCGCGCGCGCGGTGCTGTTCAACGTGATGCTCATCGCCAGCGTCTCGACGCTCATCTTCAACGGCAACCCGCTGCTGCGCTACGACGCCTACTACATCCTCTCGGACTTGATCGAGATTCCCAACCTTGCGATGCGCTCGTTGCGCTACTGGGGCTACCTCATCGAGCGCTACGTGCTCGGCGTGAGCGACGCGGAGACGCCGCAAGCTTCGACCGGAGAGAAGGCCTGGTTCGTGTGCTACGGCATCGCCGCATCGGCGTACCGCGTGCTGGTGACGGTGGTGATCGCGCTGTTCATCGCGAGCCGCTTTTTCATCGTCGGCGTGCTGCTCGCTGCCTGGGGGGTGGTAGCGATGGCGGTGCTGCCCGTGGCGCGGGGTATCCGGCACCTGGCCGGCAGCCCGCGCTTGCGCAAGCACCGGCGCCGGGCCATCGCGGTGACCTCCGGCACGGTGGCCGGGCTGCTCGTGTTCTTGTTCGCGATTCCGATCCCGTATCACTCCGAGGCCGACGGGGTGGTGTGGTTGCCCGAGCAGGCGATGGTGCGCGCGCGTGAAAACGGCTTCGTGAGAGCGTTCCTGGCGACCCCGGGCAGCCGCGTCATGCGCGGCGAGCCGCTCGTGCACACCTACGATCCCAAGCTCGAGGCGCAGCTGCGCATGGGCGAGGCCAGGGTCGCGGAGCTGCGCGCCGAATACGATAAGGAGTTCGTGACCGATCAGCTCAAGGCCCAGATCGTGCGCGAGCGGCTCGACGCCGGGCGCGCGGCACTCGCGGTGGCGCGCGAGCGGGCCGAGGCGCTGATCGTGCGTGCCCAACGCAACGGCGTGTTCGTGGTTCCGCAGGCGGCGGACATTCCGGGCCGCTACTACCGCAAGGGCGAGCTCCTCGGCTACGTCATCGGTCGGGTGCGCCCGCTCGCCCGAGTGGTCGTGCCGCAGGATGCGGTCGACATGGTGCGGCTGGGGACCGATCGCGTCCGGGTCCGGCTCTCGGATCGCCCGGGCGTTTCCTTCGACGGCCGCATTGTGCGCCAGGTTCCCGCTGGCGAGTCCTACCTTCCCAGCCTGGCGCTCGCCACCGAAGGAGGCGGCGACATCGCGACCGATCCGCGCGCCACCAAGGGCCCCAAGGCGCTCGAGCGCATGTTCCAGTTCGACGTTGCGCTATCGAACGCTCCGCCGCTCGGCCTGTTCGGCGAGCGCGTCTATGTGCGCTTCGACCACCGAAAGCAGCCTCTCGCCATGCAGTGGTATCGCAGCATTCGCCTGCTGTTCCTGTCGCGCTTCAGTGTCTAGAGCCTCGATCCTCACGAACGCCGCGGAGCTCGCGCCCGGCCGCCCCTACCCGGAGCGCTCGGAGGAGGAACTGGCGTGGCACGACCGGACAGCCGAATACCTGCTGTCCCACCTGGTGCGGCCCCTGCGCGATCGTTTGCGCGATCCGGCGCGCCGGCTGCAGGTGATGGTCGAACTCGCCGGGCGCCACGAGCGGCGCCTGGCGGCGGCGGGCGACGCCGAGCTCGTTGCGCTCGCGCGCGGCATGCGCGCGCGCCTGCGACGCGGGGGCTTTGCGCCCGAGCTCGTCGGCGAGTGCTTCGCCCTCGTGCGCGAGGCGGCGTCGCGCACGCTCGGCAAGCGTCATTACCCGCCGCAGCTGATGGGGGGCTGGGCCCTGCTGCAGGGAAAGCTCGTCGAAATGGCCACCGGGGAGGGCAAGACCTTTGCCGCGACGCTGCCGGCCTGCACCGTCGCCCTGGCCGGCTACCCGGTGCACGTGATCACCGTGAACGACTATCTGGCTGGGCGCGACGCCGAGGAGATGGGTCCGCTCTACCGCTTCCTCGGACTGAGCGTCGGCGTGGTGGTGCAGGGCATGCAGCGGCTCGAGCGGCGCGAGGCGTACGCGCGCTCGGTGACGTACTGCTGCAACAAGGAGCTCGCATTCGATTACCTGCGCGACCGTGCCGCGCTGGCGCGCCGCGCGAGCCGACTGCACCTTGCGCTCGAGGGACTGCGCGGCGAGGCCACTCGCGATGCCGAGCTGGTGCTGCGTGGGCTGCACTACGGCATCGTCGACGAGGCCGACAGCGTATTCATCGACGAGGCGCGCACGCCGCTGATCCTGTCCGCGACGACCCGCGCAGTCGATGAGCGCGACCAGTGCGCACAGGCGCTGGAGCTCGCCGGCCGCCTCGAGATGGGGCGCGACTTCGCGCTCGATCTCGCCGAGCGCAGCGTCACTCTGACCTCGGCCGGCAAGACAAAGGTGGCGGCATACGCCGCCGGTCTCGAGGGCGTGTGGACCTCGGTGCGTGCGAGCGAGGAACTGGCGACGCAGGCGCTCAGCGCGCTGATCCTGTTCCGGCGCGACGAGCACTACGTGGTCAGCGAGGGCAAGGTGCAGATCGTGGACGAGTCTACCGGGCGGGTGATGCCCGACCGCTCCTGGGAGCGCGGCTTGCACCAGCTCATCGAGGCAAAGGAGGGGTGCGAGCTCAGCGAGCGCCGTGAGACGCTCGCACGCCTGACCTACCAGAGACTGTTCCGCCGCTACCTGCGCCTGGCCGGAATGACCGGAACGGCCAAGGAGGTGGCGCGCGAGATCGCGTCGGTCTACCGACTCGACGTCGTGCGCGTGCCGCTGCATCGGCCGCTGGCGCGCGTCGACCGGGGCGCGCGCCACTTCGCGACGCTGGCGGAGAAGTGGCGCGCCGTCGCCGACAGCGTCGAGCGCGAGGCGCGCGGCGAAGGGCGCCCGGTGCTGATCGGCACGCGCTCGGTGCGGGCTTCCGAGGAACTGAGCGCGGTTCTGGCGCAACGCGGCATCGAGCATGCTTTGCTCAACGCCAAGCAAGACCAGGCTGAGGCCGACGTGATCGCACTTGCCGGCGAAGCCGGGCGGGTGACGGTGGCGACCAACATGGCAGGGCGCGGCACCGATATCCGTCTCGGAGCGGGTGTCGTGGAGCGCGGCGGTCTGCACGTTATTCTTACCGAGTACCACGACTCGCGGCGCATCGACCGGCAGCTGTTCGGGCGTTGCGGGCGCCAGGGCGACGCGGGGAGCTGCGAGGCGATCGTGTCGCTGGAGGACGATACCTTTGCGGTTTATGCGCCGCGCGCCGTGCGCCTCGTCGCGCGCCTGCGCGCGAACAGGCGCAGTCTGCCCGGCGGCATCTACGCCGGGCTACGGGTCCTGGCGCAATTCGCTGCCGAGCAGCGAAGTGCCTACGCCAGGGTGCAGAACTTGAAGCTCGACCAGCGGCTCGAAGAGGTGCTGGCGTTCTCCGGGAGAGGCGAGTGAGGCGGATGGGAGTACGCGCCGTGCGCGCAGGGAAGCTGGGGCTGCTGGCGGCGGCGGCGGCGCTCGCGATGCCGGCCGCAGGCTACGCTCAATCCTTCGAATGCCTAATTCAGCCGAACCAGGTGGTCGAGATCCGCAGTCCCACGGAAGGCCTCATCGAGAAGGTGTACGTGCAGCGCGGCGACAGCGTGAAGGCAGGCGAGAAGCTGGTCCAGCTCGAGTCGCGCGCCGAGCGTTCCGCCGTGGCGGAAGCCAAGTACCGTGCCGACATGAAGGGCCATATCGCCGCCGCGCGCGAGCGCGTCGAGTACTCCGAGAAAAAGCTCGAGCGCGCGGCGGAGCTGCAGAGGCGGCATTTCGTCGCGGCCCAGGCGCGCGACGACGCGCAGGCCGAGCTGCTCGTCGCACAGTCGGACCTGGAGGACGCGCACGAGAACCGGGAGCTCGCCCGGCTCGAGTATCGCCACGCCGAGGACGTGCTCGACCTGCGCACGCTGCGCAGCCCGTTCAACGGCGTCGTCATGGAGCGCACCCTCAACCCCGGAGACCTCGCCGAGGCCGGTACGACGGATGGCAAGCCCATTCTCAAGCTCGCCCAGATCGATCCACTGCGCGTCGAGGTGGTGCTTCCGTCGGAGTATTACGACAAGCTGCGTCTGGGCATGAAGGGCGAAGTTTCCCCGGACGGACTGGGCGGGACCTATCGCGCGACGGTCAAGGTCATCGACCGGGTCTTCGATGCCGCCAGCGGCACCTTCGGGGTGCGCCTGGAATTGCCGAACCCGCACGGCACCCTGCCTGCCGGAGTCCGCTGCCACGTGGAGTTTGCGCACCTGAAGGCGGCTAAGCCCGTGGCCGACGCGGGGCACTGAACCCGAGCGGGGGGACGACGGTGAGCTATGTCGTCGCCGTTGCGGGACCCGCCGGCAGCGGGAAGACGTCCATGGTGCGCGGTCTGGTGGCGCACCTGGGAGACGCGGTCGCGATCTACATGGACAGCTACGAGCGCATGACGCGCGAGCCGATCGGCAACGTCATGCAATGGGCGAAGCGCGGCGCGGATGTCGATGAGCTTTCGGTGCCTCTGCTGGCCGAGCACCTCCGGAGGCTCAAGCGCGGCGAGTCCGTGCTCGAACCGGCAGGACACGCCCGGATCGCGCCGCGCAAGTACATTGTGTTCGAGACCCAGTTCGGGCGTACGCAAAAGGCGACCGGCGAGCAGATCGATCTGCTGATCTGGATCGACACGCCGCTCGAGATCGCGCTCGCGCGCAAGCTGAAGGAATTCACTGCCGAGGCCCTGCGCGAGGGGCAGACGCATGCCGGTCGGGAACGGATCGCCTGGCTGGATGGCTACCTGGCGAATTATCTCGCGCTCGTGAGGGGCCTGATGCTGCTGCAGCGTGACAGGGTGCGCCCGCAGGCTGACGTGGTCGTCGACGGCAGTGGCGAGCTGGAGGCGATCGTCTGGCAGGCGCGCGAGCACATTCTGCAGCGCCTGCCTTGAGCGATGGGCGATACTTCGAAGATGCCGCCCCACGGACCGCACTCGTCGCCGACGTGGGCGCCCGGCCTCTCGCTTGCGCAGGCCCTCGGGCGGGCGGCCGCGGCGCTGGAGGCCGGCGACTTGGCCGAGGCGCAGCGAGTGTGCCGCGCCGTCCTCGAAATCGCTCCGCAGCGCGTCGACGCGCTTTTGTTGGGAAGCATGGTGGAGCACCGACGCGCAAATGCGCCGGGCGCCCTCGATCTGGTGACCCGCGCCCTGGCGCTCGATCCCGGTTCGTTCGACGCGCTGTTGCATCGCGGCGCGGTCCTCAGCGCCCTTCGGCGGCACGAGGAGGCTCTTGCGAGCTTCGGCGCGGCGCTCGCGCTGCGACCGGAGTCGGTAGATGCGCTATACAACCGCGGCTGGCTGCTGCAGTCTATTGGACGTCACGCGCAAGCGCTTGCGAGCTATGACGGCGCGCTGCGCCTCCAACCGGAGGACGCCGAGGTGCTCAACAACCGCGGCGTGTGTCTGCTCGAGCTCGGCCGACCCGCGGAGGCGCTGAACGACTTCGACCGTGCGCTCGCGGCGCGGCCGGGCTACGTCGAGGCGCTCAACAACCGCGGCAACGCTCTGCAGGCCCTTTGCCGCCATGCCGAATCTGTCGCGAGCTACGCCAAGTCGCTGGTGCTGCGCCCCGATCATCCTGAGACGCTGAACAATCGCGGCAACGCGCTGCGCGCGCTGGGACGGCACGAAGAGGCGCTCGCCAGCTACGACCGCGCGCTCGCGATCAGACCTGCGTACCCCGAGGCGCTTAGCAACCGGGGCAGTGTGCTCCTTACCCTCGGGCAGCACGCCAAGGCGCTCGCGAGCTGCGATCGCGCGCTCGCCCTGCGCCCGGACCTGAGCGAAGCGCTCTTTAACCGCGGAAACGTACTGTGCGCCCTGGACCGGGCTGCCGACGCTGTGGCGAGCTACGACAGGGCGATCGCGATGCGGCCCGCAGACGCTCGCGCCTTCAATGGGCGCGGCCGCGCGCTGGCGATGCTCGGCCGGCACGACGAGGCGCTCATGAGCTACAACGCGGCGCTCGATGCGGTTCCCGATGACGCCGAGGCGAGCTGGCGCCGCGACGTCGCGGCGCGCCGCATCGCTTTACCGCAGAACGTTCAACTGGCGATTGCGGCGCGCGGCGAGCACCGGCCGAAGGACGCAGAGCGGCTGTGCAAGGCGGCGCTCGAGGCGGACCCGAAGCAGCTCGATGCGCTCCTGCTGATGGCGGCGCTGCTTCACGAGCAATCGGCGCACGCGGCGGCGCTGGAGTACCTCGGGCGTGCGCTGGAAGTCAATCCGGCATGCTTCGAGGCGCTGGTACATCAGGGGCTCCTCCTGAATGCGCTGCTGCGCCATGAGGAGGCGCTCGCCTGCTGTGAGCGGGCATCGACGATTCGACCGGACTCCGCCTTCGCGCTCTGCGTGCGCGGGCAGGTGCTGTGCGACATGGGTCGCTATGTCGAGGCGCTGGCCAGTTTCGATCGGGCTCTCGTGCTCCAACCGCGCTTCGCGGAAGCGCTCAACGGCCGCGGCAGCGCACTGCACGCGCTGGATCGGCACAGCGAGGCGGCAAAGAGCTTCAAGGAGGCGCTCGGCATCCGGCCTGACTATGCCCAGGCACTTTTCAATCGCGGCATGGCGCTGGATGCGCTCAGGCAGGATGTCGACGCGGTCGCCGCGTATGGGGAGGTGCTTGCGGGACCAGCCGACGCCGCCTCCGCCGACGCCCACTGCATCCGCGGCAACGCGTTGTTTGCTCTCGGTCGGCTCGAGGATGCGCTCGTCAGCTATGAGCGCACGCTCGCGATCCAGCCGCAGCATGCCGAAGCGCTGAACAACCGCGGCAATGCGCTTCGCGACTTGGGACGCATCGAAGAGGCCCTGCGCAGCTACGAGCGGGTGCTGACCTTTCAACCGGACGACGCCGACGCGCACTGGAATTGGGGGCTTGCGCAGCTCGCAACGGGCGACTACGAGCGCGGTTGGGCGCAATACGAGTGGCGTTGGCAGCTTCACTCCCGGCCGTGGACTCAGAAGCTGCCCAGACTTGCCGTGGACAAGCCGCTCTGGCTCGGGCAGGACGACATCGAAGGCAAGATCGTCCTGGTCTATGCCGAACAGGGATTCGGCGACTCGATCCAGATGGTGCGCTATGTGCCCTTGATGGCGGCACGCGGCGCCCGCGTAATCCTCGTGTGCTACGCGCCGATCATTGATCTGTTCCGCAGCGTGAGCGGAGTCGAGCAGATCCTGGCGGCGGGCGCGGAGCTTCCTCCGTTCGATTGTCACGCTCCGATCATGAGCCTGCCGCGCGCGTTCCGGACGGTCCTTGCCACGATTCCCTCGCAAGTTCCGTATCTGCACGCGCCCAGGCCCGCCGTCGAAGGCTGGCGCCGGCGGCTGGCGGTGCACGGGGCCGCCGCGAAGGTCGGTCTGGTCTGGGCCGGGAATCCGAAGCACCCCGGAGACCGGGTGCGTTCTATCCCGGCGCAGAAGATTGCGCCGTTGCTCACGGTGTCCGAGTGCGCATTTTTCAGTCTGCAAAAGGGCGAGGCCGCGGCTCAGCTGAAGGAGCTCGACCCTGACGGAGAGCGGGTGATCGATGACGCCTCCGAGCTGGAGACCTACGCGCACACGGCTGCGCTGATCAGCGCACTCGATCTGGTGATCAGCGTAGACACGTCCGTCGCGCACCTCGCGGGCGCCTTGGGAAAGCCGGTGTGGGTCTTACTGCCGTTCAGCGCCGACTGGCGCTGGCTGCGCGATCGCGAGGACAGTCCGTGGTACCCGACTGCGCGGCTGTTCCGCCAGCCAGCTGCCGGGGACTGGGAGAGCGTGATCCAGAAGGTCGTAACAGAGCTCGCGCGCTACGCGGACTGACGCGTCAGGTACGGCGCACGCCCGACGCGCGGCCAGGGTCGCCGCTCGATGCTACCCGCCGCCCGCGCCGGTGCCGTAATTGAACATGTAGATCACGGCGCTGCGGACCTCCGTATCGGTCAGGTCAGCCATGCCGCCGCGCGGGGGCATGCCGCCGTGCCCGCGGATCGCGGAGCGCACGACCGCGTCGAGCCCTTGCCTTGCGCGCGGGATCCACGCCGCGCGGTCGCCGATCTTCGGCGCGCCGTTGACGCCTGTGCCGTGGCACTGGATGCAGCGCTCGTGGACGATCTCCTCGCCGCTGCGCTCGGCGGGCAGCGCTGACTTGTCGAGCGGTGTGGCCCAGTGGCCACCGGACTGGTTGACCATGTAGGTGATCGCCTCCTCGAGCTCGAAATCGCTCACGCCGGGATTGCCGCCGTGCGGCGGCATCTGGCGGATGCCCGCGATCGCATGCTTGGTGAGCGTGGTCAGACCCTGCGACGCGCGCTCGCTCCAGGCCGCGGCGTCGCCGATTTTCGGCGCGCCGTGCAGGCCGCTCGCGTGACATGCCGAGCACACCGCATCGACGACCTCCTTGCCGCTGCGCTCGCCGTTCGCACCGCGCGCCGATAGTGAAGCGAGCGGGACGATCCCTGCGGCGAGGAACGCAAGGATCACTTGCCTCGGCACCCCGCTTTCGGTGCGTGGCTTGCCGGAAATTTGGTTCGTCAGTAAAAACTGTGGGTGAGTTTAGGCTCGGGTAGTTTGCCAAGCACATGATAGAGCGCGAGTTTTATTGCCCGGAAGGTTCGAAAGACGCAGGCTTTTCTCATGGCGAGTTTGGCTTTGTTGTTCAGGCCCTGGATGACTCCACTTTGCGGCGCATGGCCATCGAAAATATCCTTCTCCATCTGCTCAACGTCCAAGGTGGACCCCTCCTCTGGCTTCGCCTCTCCGAACAGCAAAAAGAGGCCTCCGAGGCGACCTGCCGCAAGCTCCATCGTTCCCTCTATCCCTGTGCCCAAAAGCCCCGCGGATCAGAGAAAACGACCCACAGATTTCGCTGAAGAGCCGGAAATTTCCACCGCTGCGCCCATCTGCCACCTCCCTCGACAAGTCAAACAAATGTCAGTTCCATGGGGGGTACAAGAACGCTTGCACGGTGACGTGTCTTGATGCGGGTCAATCCGACGCCGGAAAGGGCGTCGAAACGGCATTGGCGGTCGTTTCGCCTCCCTGCGGCAACGCGTAGAGGCGATCACTGCAGGCTCGCGTGAGCGCGGGTGCCGGGCTCAGATCACGCCGTGCAGCGCGTGGCTTTCGCCAAGTGAGCGATCCGTGCGCGCCGCCTCGGCGCACGGCGGCTGCGTACCGCTTTGCGCAACGTCGAGCAGCCCTGCGCGGTCAAGGATCTCGATCTCGCGCCCGTGGACGGCGACGAGACCGTTCTGGGTGAGACCGTGCAGGAGGCGCGACAAGGTCTCCTTCTTCATTCCGAGGCGCGATGCGACCACCGCCTTCGCGACCGGGAGCTCCGCGACGTAACGGCCCGAGCCGTTGAGCGGGCGCGCGAGGGAGTCGAGGTACGACGCGAGCCGCTGCACGCCGCGCTGCAGTGCGCTGTCGGCGAACTCGGAAAGCAGCCCCAGGTTGCGCTCCGCGAGCGCCAGCAGGAGCCTGCGCGCGAATTTCGGATCGCGGTCGATCAGATCGAGGATCGGTGTCGCAGCGATGGTGACCAGCAGCGTATCGGCGAGCGCCACCACGTCGACGGGGCAGGGGCGGCAAAGCAGGATCGTCGCCGCACCGAAGCTCTCGCCCGCGGCCAAGAGTCGCAAAACCCGCTCTTCGCCGTTGACGCCGCGCGCGGCGAGCTTCAGCAGGCCGTAGCTGACGCTGATCACTCCAGGCATTGACTCGCCGCGGCGCACCACGGGCGTGCCCCGGTCCGCGTGCAGCAGATGAGCGCGCGTCGCCAGCTCGAGCACCTGCGGCTCGGCCAGCTCGCTGTAGACCGAAACGTGGGCAATCAGGCCCCCGATTCGCGAGGGTTCGCGGCGGGTGTCTCTTCGATCCGGTGTGCGCATGTCTTTCCCCATTGTTCGCCTGATGCACCGCACCAAATCAAACCACCTGGATCGGACGGCCATTTGACATGCGTCAACGATTGCGCGGAAAGCGACGCCCGCGCGGGCAAAGAAAGGACTCCGCCCCCATTCGGCCAGACGCCATCGCGTCGTAGCGCGCTTCCGGATGCGGGGGAGGGCGCTTGACCAAGGTCAACGCTCCCGCAGAAACCCTGACGTAATTGCAAGAATTAAGTGAGAGCATTCCAAAAATTTACTGACAGGGAGCTTTCGATGAAAAAGACGATTCTTGCATCCACGTTGGGTCTCTCTCTTGTCGCCTTCGCTTGGGCCACATCGGCCGCGGCGGTCGATGAAACGGCGGCGATCGATCTGGCGAAGGAGAGCAAGTGCTTCAAGTGCCATTCGGTGGACAAGAAGAAGGAAGGGCCCTCGTATCACTCGGTCGCCGAGAAATACAAGGGCAACGCCGGCGCCGAAGAGAAGCTGATCAAGCACATCACCGTTCCGAACAAGGTCAAGATCGACGGCGAGCTGCAGGACCACCAGATGGTGAAGTCCAGCGACCCGGCCGCGATCAAGAATCTGGTCGACTGGATCCTGAGCCGCTGAGCGCGCCTCGCCTGAGAACCGGGGAGGCCAAATGTTCGGCGGATGGTGGAAAAGGCTGCAGCAGCGCTGCGCGACCTGCTCGCGCGTGACGCTGGGCGTGGGGGTAGCGGTCGTCGTGCTGCTCGTCGGCGCGGTGATCGCGATCGGCGGCGCGGCAGGGCTCGCGTGGACCGAGCGGCTCGACTTCTGCATCAGTTGTCACGAGATGCGTGACAACCCCTACCAGGAATACAAAGGCACGATTCACTCGGTGAACAAGCACGGCGTGCGCGTGGTGTGCGCGGACTGCCACGTGCCGCGCGAGGTCGGTCCGCTGCTGTGGGCCAAGTTCAACGCGACCTTCGAGCTGTGGGATCACTTCACCGGAAGGATCAACACGCGCAAGAAATTCCTGGCGCACCGCGCAGAGCTCGCGACGCAGGTCTGGACCCAGATGCTCGAAACCGATTCGCAGACCTGCCGCAACTGCCACAAGGTCGATGCGTTCAAGGACGAGTCGAAGAGGGCGCAGGCCGCGCACGCCAGGATGAAGACCGAGGCCATCTCCTGCATCGACTGCCACTACGCCATCGCTCACGACGAGCCCGAGGGGCCTGGGCCGCAGGAATTGAGGGTGAAGCTGGGGCTGACCAAGAAATAGCGCAAGCGGCGGACGATCGGGCGGCGTAACGCTCGATTCGGTTGTGTTGGGGAACACAAGGGGAGAGTGACCGATGAGTGGATTGCGAAAGTTTCTGCTCGGGCTGGTCGCGGCGACGGCCGCGGCGGGTCTGCTGGGATCGAGCGCTCCTGCGGCCGCCGCCGGCGCCTCGCAGAAGACCGACAAATGGGTCACCGCCGACTTGCCGGACCTCGGCACTCAGGTAGCCGCCCCGGCGAAAGCGCAGGCCGTGCAGGCGCCGCAGGCGGATCAACAGGCGCAGTCCAAGGACCTGGTCCTGCGCGGCGACGCGGTGTGCACCCGCTGCCACGACGAGGAGGACGACTTTCCGGTGCTCGCGATCTCGAAGACGCCGCACGGCGTCATGGCCGACGCGCGCACCCCGACCTGCACCAGCTGCCACGGCGAGAGCAGCGAGCACGTCCATCCCACGCACGGCGGCCCGCGCCCCAAGCCCGACCGCGTGTTCGGCAAGACTTCGCAGACGCCGGTCGACGTGCGCAACCAGGCCTGCCTCACCTGCCACCAGAACGGCGTGATGACCTCGCACTGGGCGGGCAGCACCCACCAGGTGGAGAACGTGGCATGCACCTCGTGCCACAAGGTGCACTCGGCCCACGACCCGGTGCTCGAGAAGCGCACGCAGCCGCAGGTGTGCTTCACCTGCCACAAGGAGCAGCGCGGGCAGATCAACCGCCCGTCGCACCACCCGATCCCCGAGGGCAAGATGACCTGCTCCGACTGTCACAACCCGATGGGCTCGGTCGGGCCGCACCTGCTCAAGCGCGATACCGTCAACGACACCTGCTACACCTGCCACATGGAAAAGCGCGGGCCGTTCGTGCATAACCACGAGCCGGTAACCGAGGACTGCACCAACTGCCATAACCCACACGGCACGGTGACCGAGAACCTGCTCAAGATGCGGCCGCCGATGCTGTGCCATCAGTGCCACAGCCCGCACGGGGCGCAGGTGCTGCAGCTCATGAATCAGAACGGGCCGGGCATCAGCACCTCCTCCGGCAAGAACGGCATCAACTACACCATGGCGCGCGGGTGCCTGAACTGCCATACGGAGGTGCATGGCACGAACAACCCCGCCTCGGGAGTGCCGTTGGGCAATCCGAGCCCACAGTTCCTGTTCCGTTGATCCGGGGGGGTCGATCATGAACATCACCAAGAAAGACCTTGGCTTGAGCCGGGCGATCGTGGCGGCGGCGCTGCTTGCGGCCGTCGCGCCGGCGCGTGCCGACGATGCATCCGATTACGCGAAGCTCACGCAGCTCGAGAGCTCGGTTGCAGTCGGCGCGGCCGTCTCCAGAGGCGACAGCAGCGACCGCGCGCTGTTCGGGCAGTACAACGGCCTGCGCAAGGACGACACCAATCTTTTGCTCGACTTCGACTACGTCAAGCGCGACGACAAGACGGGAACGTGGACCATCATCCGCGGCCGCGACCTGGGGCTCGATACGCCGGAGCTCGACTTCACGCTCAACCGGCAGGGCGACTGGAAGTTCTCGGCGGACTACGAGGAGATCGTCAAGCACGACATTCGAACCATCAACACGGGCATGACGGGCGCCGGAACGACCACGCCGAAGGTCAACCTGTTGGGCGCGCCCGGAACCGGACAGGACGTGAACCTCGAGCTGAAGCGCCAGCGCCTGGGCCTGAACGTCGACAAATGGATCACGCCTTCGCTGCAAGTGCAGGTCAGCTTCAAGAACGAGGACAAGACCGGCGCGGTGCTCTGGGGCAGGGGCTTCGCCTGCACTTCGAGCGCCGCCCCCGGCTGCGCGGGGGCGAGCGCCACCACGACGGGCTGGGCGCTTCTGATGTTGCCGCAACCGGTCGACTCGAGAACCGAGCAGATCGAAGCGAAGCTCAACTATTCCGCCGGGAAGCTGTTCCTGAGTGGCGGCTATTACGGCTCGTTCTACACCGATAACAACGGCACGCTGACCCCGAACGTGCCCGGAACGCTGGACAACGCCCTCGGCGTCGCCCATCCGCTCAGCGCGGGGCTGCAGGGAATCCTGAGTCTGCCGATGGCGCTCTGGCCCGACAACCAGGCGCATCAGTTCTACGTTGACGGCACTTATGCCATCGCGCCGAAAGTGCGCTCGACATTCAATCTGTCGTACCAGCACGCCACGCAGGACCAGAGCTTCAGCGCCATGGGCCTGACGGGTGCGCCGCCGGGGGTGAGCAGCCTGGGCGCCGTCATGGACACCACGCTGGCGCAGTTCGGCCTGACTGCGAACCCGCTGCAAAAGCTCTCGCTGCTCGCCAATCTGCGCTACGAGGACCGGGCGGACAAGACGCCCCTTGAGTACTACAACATCGAGGGCTCGAGCATCACTGGTGCGTGGACCAACGACCAGTATTCGTACCGAAAAGTCGCCGGCAAGCTCGAGGGGACCTATCAGTTCCCGGCGAACTTCCGCGGCACGCTGGGCGTTGACTACCAGTCGATCGACCGCGATCTTCCGGTCGACACGACCCAGGTGGCCGGACTCAGCGCCCTGCGCGAAAAGACCGAGGAAACGAGCTATCGCGCCGAGTTGCGGCACACCTTCTCGGACACGTTCGCCGGCTCCATCGGCCTGGTGCATTCCTCACGCACCGGGTCTGATTGGTACAGCCTGTGCACGAGCGGCGCATGCACGGCTGGTGGCATCGGCTACGGCACGATCGTTTCGGCCAGCCAGCTTGCGGCGGCCATGACGAGCGGCGCTTTCCCGACCTACCTGCTGGACCGCACGCGCGACAAGGGCCGGCTGACGGCTGAGTGGACGCCCAGCGACCGCGCGTCGCTGCAGCTGGTCATCGAGAACGGTCGTGATCACTACGATGCGCCGACCTACACGGGCATGCAGAGTGCCGGCGCCACGCTCTACAGCCTGGATGTGACCTATGCCCTGACGCTCGAGTGGAAGCTGACGGGATATGTTTCGCGCAGCGACCAGTCGATGCAAGTCAACATGCCGACCCTGTCATCCTACCAGATGGCGATGCGCGATCTGAACGACACGATCGGCATCGGCCTGACCGGCAAGGTTTCGGAGCGGCTCGATGTGGGCGCGAACCTGGCATACATCAACGACAAGAACATCTACGGCCAGGCAATGGGCCCGACAGCGAGCGCTGCCAACGTCGCTTTCCTTGCATCCTCGGGTGGGCTACCGGACGTCACCTTTCGCGAGACGCGGATCAACCTCTACGGCAAGTACGCGCTCAACAAGAACGCCGCCGTACGCGTCGATCTGGTCCAGCAGATCGACAAGGACAATGAGTGGACCTGGGGCTACGCGGGCGTACCGTTCACGTATTCGGACAACACCACCGTCAGCCTGAATCCGAATCAGCGCGTGACCGTGCTGATGGCGCGCTACATCTACAGCTTCCGTTGAGCAGAACGGGGCGGCGGCCACCAGCCGCGATCCCTAGCCCCGCGTCACCAGGCGGGCAAGCAACGCCGGCACGACCGGTCTTCGTTTTGTCCTGCGCGACTGAGGTATGCTCTTGACTTTCGCCTGCTTGACCTCCCCCCACGAAATGCTTGAAGTCAGCGGCCTCGCCTGTGAGCGGGGCGATGTGCGCCTGTTCTCGGGCCTGGAGTTTTCGCTCGGCGAAGGCGGGCTGCTCCTGGTTCAGGGGCCCAACGGCAGCGGCAAGACGAGCCTGCTGCGGCTGGTTGCGGGGCTCTCGCGCCCGGCCGCGGGGAGCATTCGCTGGCGCGGCGAGGACATCGCCGAGCTGCGCGAGGGGTTCGCGCGCGAGCTGCTGTTCATAGGGCACGCCAACGCCGTGAAGGACGAGCTCAGCGCCGAGGAGAATCTCGCGATCGCGCTCGAATTGTGCGGCAGACCGACCTCGCCGGCGGCGCGCGCACAGGCGCTCGAGCGCATCGGGCTCGCCGCGCGCGCGCGGCTCCCGGCGCGCTACCTGTCGCAGGGACAGAAGCGCCGGGTGGCGCTGGCGCGCCTGTGCCTCGCGGCAGAGGTCCCGCTGTGGATTCTGGACGAGCCTTTCGCGGCGCTCGACGCGCGCGCGCTCGAAGCCGTGGTCGAGCTGGTGGACGGCCATCTGGCGCACGGCGGCGCGGTGATTCTCACCAGCCACCAGGAGGTCGCGATCGCCGCGCCGGTGCGTTACGCCATCGCGCTCGGGATCTGAGGAACCAATCCGGTGCTAGGTGGCCTGAATACGATCATCGCCCGCGACCTGCGCCTGTCGATGCGCCGGCGCGGGGACGTGCTCAATTACCTCGTGTTCTTCGTGATCGTGGTGACGTTGTTTCCGCTCGGCGTCGGGCCCGAGCCCGGGCTGCTGCGCACGATGGCGCCGGGCATCCTGTGGGTGGCGGCGCTGCTCGCGGCGATGCTCTCGCTGCAGCGCCTGTTCGCGGCCGACTTTGCTGACGGGACGCTGGAACAGATGCTGATATCCGCACATCCGCTGGGGGTAATCGTGGTCGGCAAGACCATCGCACACTGGCTGCTCTCTGGCTTGCCGCTGACGCTGCTCGCGCCGATTCTGGGACTGCAGTTTGATTTGCCTCAAAAGGCGCTGGTCGTGCTCACGCTATCCTTGGCGATCGGGACGCCCGTGCTCAGCCTGATCGGCGGCGTGGGCGCCGCGCTCACGCTGGGGGTGCGCGGCGGCGGCGTGCTGCTCGCGCTGCTGGTGCTGCCGCTTTACGTGCCGGTGCTGATCTTCGGCACCGGCAGCGTCGGCGCGGTGCTGAGCGGAATGAGTGCCTCAGCGCATCTGTCGCTGCTGGGGGCGTGCCTGGCGATATCATGCGTGGTGGGCCCGCTGGCAACGGGCGCGGCCCTGCGGCTCGCATGCGACTGACGGGCGAAGGAGAACAGCGAACTTGACGACTCAGACTTACCGCTTTGGGACGGACGCCGCCGGCGGCCACGGCAATTGGCTGCTGAAGTACGCCGCGCCGCAGAACTTCTTCCCGTTGGCGGGGAAGCTGGTGCCCTGGGTCGCGGCGCTCGCGGCCGTGCTCGCGCTGGCGGGCCTGTACGTGGGCTTTTTCGTGGCGCCCACCGACTTCCAGCAGGGCGAGGTGTACCGAATCATCTTCCTGCACGTGGCCGCGTCGTGGATGTCGATGTTCATCTATTGCATCATGGCCGGCTGGGCGGCGCTCGGGCTGATCCTCAACACGCGGCTCTCGGGAATGATGGCCAAGGCGCTCGCGCCGACGGGGGCCATGTTCACCTTCATCGCGCTGTGGAGCGGGTCCTTGTGGGGCAAGCCGACCTGGGGCACGTGGTGGGTGTGGGATGCGCGCCTCACCTCGGAGCTGATCCTGCTGTTCCTGTATTTTGGCTTCATTGCGCTCACCAGCGCGATCGACGATGCGCGGCGCGCCGATCGCGCCGGGGCGCTGCTGGCGATCGTCGGCGTGATCAACATCCCGATCATTTATTTCTCGGTGCAGTGGTGGAACACGCTGCACCAAGGCGCATCGGTCAGCCTGACCCGGTCGCCGTCGATGGCCTTGACCATGCTGGTCGGGATGCTGCTGATGGCGTTGGCCGCGTGGATGTACAGCATCGCCGTGGCGCTGTGGCGCGTGCGCTCGATCATCCTTGAGCGCGAGCGCGACGCGGAATGGGTGCGGCAGCTGAGGGAACAGGAATGAACTGGGGCAGCCTGAGCAATTTTCTCCACATGGGCGGCTACGGGCTGTACGTCTGGGGCTCGTACGCGGTCGCCGCGCTGTGCATCGCGGGCGAACTGTGGCTGCTCGCGCGGCGCTGGCGCGCGGCGCAGGGCAACAAGCCATGAAGCCGCGGCACCGCAGGCTGATCCTGGTGGTGGCGGGCCTCACCGCGCTGTCCATCACCACGGCGCTGGTGCTGAACGCGTTCCGCAGCAACCTGGTGTTCTTCTTTACCCCGACCCAGGTCGCGGACCGTCAAGCGCCCATTAACAAGACCTTCCGCATCGGCGGGCTGGTCGAGAAGGGAACCCTGAAGCACCTGCCCGACGGCGTCACGGTGCAGTTCGTCGTCACCGACACAGCGAAGAGCATCCCGGTGCGCTACAAGGGCATCCTTCCGGACCTGTTCAGCGAAGGCAAGGGCGTGGTGGCGCAAGGGCGGCTCGAGCCCGACGGCATCTTCCAGGCCCAGCAGGTGCTCGCCAAGCACGACGCGAACTACATGCCGCCGGAGGCAGCCGAGGCATTGAAGATGGCCCATGCGGCGAGGCTCGCCAAATGATTCCTGAAATCGGACAGTTCGCCCTTTCGCTGGCGCTCGCGGTGGCGCTCGCGCAATCGATCCTGCCGCTGGTGGGAGCGGCGCGCGGCATTCCCGGCTGGATCGCGCTCGCGCGCCCGGCGGCGCAGGTGCAGTTCGCGTTGCTGGCGCTCGCCTTCGTGTGCCTGACCTATGCCTTCGTCACCAACGACTTTTCGGTGGCGTACGTCGCCATGCATTCCAACAGCACCCTGCCGCTGGTGTACCGCATGGCGAGCGTGTGGGGCGGGCACAGGGGCTCGATGCTGCTGTGGACGCTGCTGCTCGGGGCCTGGATGGTCGCCGTGACGCTGTTCAGTGCCCACCTGCCAGAAGAGATGGTGGCGCGGGTGCTCGGCGTGATGGGGATCGTGAGCGCGGGCTTCCTCGCCTTCATCGTGTTCACGTCCGATCCGTTCGCGCGGCTGTTTCCGGTGCCGCCCAACGGGCAGGACCTCAATCCGCTGCTGCAGGACCCGGGAATGGTCGTGCATCCGCCCATGCTGTACATGGGCTACGTGGGCTTCTCGGTGGCGTTCGCGTTCGCGATCGCCGCCCTGCTCTCGGGCCGGCTGGACGCGGCCTGGGCGCGCTGGTCGCGGCCCTGGACCCTCGCGGCGTGGATGTTCCTCACCTTGGGCATCGCGCTTGGCAGCGCCTGGTCGTATTACGTGCTCGGCTGGGGCGGCTGGTGGTTCTGGGATCCGGTCGAGAACGCCTCGTTCATGCCGTGGCTGGCGGGCACCGCGCTGATCCACTCGCTCGCGGTGACCGAGAAGCGCGGCAGCTTCCGCAGTTGGACCGTGCTGCTCGCGATCTGCGCCTTCGCGCTCAGCCTGCTCGGCACGTTCCTGGTCCGCTCCGGGATACTGACCTCGGTGCACGCGTTCGCCGTGGATCCGCGGCGCGGCGTGTTCATCCTGATCCTGTTCGCGGCGCTGGTCGGCAGCTCGCTGCTGTTGTTCGCGGTGCGCACCGCGCGCATCGGACTGGGCGGCAGCTTCGCCGTCGTGTCGCGCGAGTCCTCGCTGCTCGCCAACAACGTGCTGCTTTCGGTGGCCGCGGCAAGCGTGCTGCTCGGCACTCTCTACCCGCTGGCGCTCGACGCCCTGGGCGCGGGCAAGATCTCCGTGGGGCCGCCGTACTTCGACGCCGTGTTCGTGCCGCTGATGGCGCCGGCGGTGTTCCTGATGGGCGTGGGGCCGCTCGCGCGCTGGAAGCGGGCGAGTCTGCCCGAGCTCGCGGTGCTCCTGCGCTGGGCGCTCGCGGTGAGCGTGCTGTGCGGTGCGCTGCTGCCCTTGCTGCTCGGACGCTGGAGTCCGCTCATCGGTCTTGGGCTCGCGCTCGCGGCGTGGGTCGTCGCGAGCAGCGTGGTCACGCTGCGCGACCGGGTCAGGCACGCGGGCTCCGCGGCCGGCGCCTGGGCGCGTCTGCGCAGCACCCCACGTTCCTGGTACGGGATGATGATCGCGCATCTCGGTATCGCCGTGTTCATCGCCGGCGTGACCGTGGTGAAGGGCTACGAGACCCAGAAGGACGTGCGCATGCAGGCCGGCGACACCGTCGAGCTGTCCGGCTACACGTTCCGCCTGATCGGCGTGTCGAAGGTGCAGGGGCCAAACTACACCGCCACGCAGGCACAGATGCAGATCACGCGCCACGGCCGGACCGTGACCACCCTGTATCCGCAGCGGCGCGTCTACACGGTGCAGCACATGCCGACCATCAACGCGGCGATCGATGAAGGCCTGATGCGCCACCTGTACGTGACCCTCGGCGACCCTCTGAACGCGACCACTTGGGTGGTGCGCGTGCAGTACAAGCCGCTGGTGAGCTGGATCTGGCTCGGTTGCCTGGTGATGGCGCTGGGAGGACTGCTGTCCGCGACCGACCGCCGCTACCGCGTCGCCGCCACGATGCGGCGCGCGGCGAGCTCCGAGGTCGCGGTCACGCAGGCCGGCGCCGCACGATGAGCGCCGCCGCGCTGCCGCGCATGCGTTACGTCTGGATCGTGGGCGTGTTCGCGGCGCTGGTCGTCATGCTGGCGCTCGGGCTGCGGCTCGATCCCAGCAAAGTGCCCTCGCCGCTCATCGGCAAGGAGGCGCCGCGCTTCGAGCTGCCGCGCCTGCAGGAACCGCGCAAGACGTTTTCCGACAAGGAGATGCTCGGCAAGGTGTGGCTGCTTAACGTGTGGGCTTCCTGGTGCGTGTCCTGCCGCGACGAGCATCCGGTGCTGGTCGAGTACGCCAAGCGCGAAGACGTGCCGATCTACGGGCTCGACTACAAGGACAAGCGCGCCGACGCGCTCGCCTGGCTGCGCGACTTCGGCGACCCCTATCGCTTGAGCGCCTTCGACGCCGACGGCAGGGTCGGAATCAACTTCGGCGTGTACGGCGTTCCGGAGACCTACCTGATCGACAAGCGCGGCATCATCCGCTACAAGCGCATCGGCCCGGTCACCCCCGAGCTCATGGACCGCAAGATCGTGCCGATGATGCGGGAGCTCGCGCGTGAGTAGGCTGCTGGTGCTGCTGTGCGCGCTGATGGTCTCGGCCGCCGCCTGGGCCAGGGAGGCGCCGCCCGCCGCGGCCGACCCGGCGATCGAGGCGCGCATGATGGCGCTCGCCTCCCAGCTGCGCTGCCTGGTGTGCCAGAACGAGTCGCTCGCCGCCTCGAACGCGGACCTGGCGGCGGATCTGCGCGAAGAGATCCGCGAAATGATGCGCCAGGGCAAGAGTGATCGCCAGGTGATTGCCTATCTGGTCGCGCGCTACGGCGATTTCGTTCTGTACCGGCCGCCGCTCATGCTGAGCACCGTCTTGCTCTGGTTCGGCCCGCTGCTGCTGCTGCTGGCGGGCGCGTTCGCGCTGTTCAGGCGCATCCGGCGCCGCAACGCCGCACCCGGCCCCGATCTCTCGGCAGCCGATCGCGCGCGTGCTGCGCAGCTGCTCGAAGTGTCCCGCGACGCTGAGGCGTCATGACGGCCTTCATGGTCATCGTTGCCGCGCTGACGGCGACCGTGCTCCTCGTCCTGCTGATTCCGCTGATCGGGACGCGCCGGCGCGTGCGCGTTTCGCGCCGAGCGCTCAACATCGCCGTCTACCGCGACCAGATCGCGGAGCTCGACGGGGAGCTGCGCGCGGGGACCCTGAGCGCCCCCGAGCACGACAAGGCGCGCCGCGAGCTCGAGGCGCGGCTTCTGGAGGACGTGGAGCAGCCTGCGGCCGAGGCGCCGAAACCGGGGGGCCGCTGGGCGGCGATCGTGCTGGGGCTTGCGCTGCCGGTGCTCGCGCTCGGGCTGTACGGCGTGGTGGGCAATCCCAGGGCGATCCTCGGCCCGAGCGCAGCCGACACGGCACAGGCGCCCACGCACGGGGTCACGCAGGCCGACATCGAAGGCATGGTCGCGAAGCTCGCCGTGCGGCTGCGCGAGCATCCGGAGGACGCGCAGGGATGGGAGATGCTCGGGCGCTCGTACGCCGCGCTCGGCCGGCTGGACGCGGCGGTGGACGCCTATGCCCACGCCTCGAGGCTGCGGCCGCAGGATGCGGATTTGCTCGCCGACTACGCCGACGTCCTCGGCTTCGCGCAGGGCAAGCGTCTGCTCGGCAAGCCCGAGGAGCTGATCGCCAGGGCGCTGCAGATCGATCCGCGCAATTTCAAGGCACTGGCGCTCGCCGGCAGCGCCGCGTTCGAGCGCGAGGACTACAAGTCCGCGGCCGCCTACTGGCAGCGCCTGCTTCCGCTGCTGCCGCCGAATTCCGACGACGCCAAGACCGTACTGGCGAACGTCAACGAAGCGCGCTCGCGTGCCGGGGAGCCGCCGCTCGCCTCGACGGAACCGGCCGCGGCCCCCACGGCGCAGCAGGCGCCTCTCACCGGGACGGTCATGCTCGCGCCCGGGCTCGCCGCCAAGGCCGCGCCCGACGATACCGTGTTCATCTTCGCGCGCGCCGCCAGCGGGCCGCCGATGCCGCTTGCAGTGCTGCGCAAGCGCGTGCGCGACCTGCCAGTCGCATTCTCTCTGGACGACACGATGGCGATGGCGCCGGGGTTGTCGCTGTCGCACTTTCCGCAGGTCGTGGTCGGTGCGCGCATTTCGAAGTCCGGCAGCGCGACGCCCAGCCCCGGCGACCTCCAGGGGCTCAGCAAGCCCGTCGCCAACGACGCGGAGCACGTGAACGTGGTGATCGACTCGGTCGTGCGCTGAGCGCCGCACCACGCACTGGCGTCCCGGGAGACGAATCGAACGTCCGACCCGCCCCTTAGGAGGGCGATTCAAGAGAAGAAAAACGTTGACACAACAGACATCTAGAAATTACAAATGGGTACGTTCACACTTCGTTCACAGTCGAAATGGCGTGCATTCGCAGGCTGTGCTCAGGGAAATGGAACGTCCAGGTGCGCAAGCTCGGGCACGTGGCTGTATCGGAGACTTTCATCACCAAGGCCGCCGCCGAACGGTGCGCACGGGAAACGCAAGTCAAGCTCGAGCACGCATCGTTCGTCGACCAGGGCAACGCCCAAAACACCACGGTTAAAGATCTGTTGGGCGAGTACGAAAACAAGATCACGCCGCGCAAGCGCTCATGGAGGCGGGAGAAGTCGCGGTTAAAGGGCCTGGTGGCTAGACTCGGAAGATACTCCTTGGCCGAGTTGACTGCTCAGGCGGTCGTCGACTTCGTGGATGCTCGAGCAACCGCTGGCGCGGGTGGCGACACGATCAGAAAGGACCTTAACACCCTGTCGCACGCGATCGATACCGGTATCGCGCTATGGGGGATACCGCTGCCATTCAATTCCGTCGTAACAGCGCGGAAGATTCTTTTACTATCGAACCTCTCTTGGGAGGCCTCGGCGAGTTCGTCGCGACATTCAGATGGACAGCCAAGCGTAGCGCTTGAGGGAAATGGGCAGCATGAAAGGAGGTCTATGTCAGCCCTCGCCGGAGACCCGAGATCCTAGCGCCTCGAACGGCTCCAGCCAGCCGGTAAGCGACCGCCCCGAGGTAACAGCATCTCGCTCGCCCGGCTAAGCCTCAGGACTTCGATCCGCTACGCCAATTGCCGTGCATCACCGACCTCGATGCCGAGGCGGCATACGGTACCCTTAAGTTTCGTACGGCGTGCGGGGCTAAAGCGCGTGACTTTTGATTACAGTCAAAATGCCTCAAGCCTTGGCGGCTAGCCTCGAGCGATTCCACTGCCGGGAAGGATGCGTCCATGTTAAGTGAACCGGTTCGAAACGTGATGGAGCGTAAGAAGGTTCTCATGGCGCCTCCGGACACCAGTGTCGGCGCAGCCGCCAAACTGATGGAAAAAAACAAAGTCAGTGCCGTCATGGTGGTTGAAAACAAACATCTGGTCGGCATTTTTACCGAGCGGGATGCCGTCTTTCGCGTCATCGCGCAAGACCGTGACGTGCGTACGACCCGGCTCTTCGAAGTCATGACGAGGGCGCCTAAGACTGTCGCACCAGACAAGTCATTCGGATACGCATTGCTCCTGATGCACGAGAATGGCTTCCGTCACGTACCCGTGATCGAGAACGGTGAGCCCATCGGAATCGTCTCAGCGCGCAACGCGCTGGATCCAGATTTGGAGGAGTTCGAATCTGAAGCGCGACGGCGGAAACATATCGGTCGGCAGACCAAAGACGACGCATGATCGGTTGCCACATCCGGCGATCGGCGAACATCTGCTCTGGACCGCAAAGGTCGCGTGCCGCCCTCGTCGCGCGTGAAGCGCCAACGCGCTTTCCTCGGTGCACCCGCTGAGGCAGCCGCCAATTCTATCTGCGAGGGTTGCTCCTTCACATTCACGATCTTGGGTACACTGTTGGGTTGCGATTGCGGGAGCCCGACGTTGGGAAGGAAACAATCGCCGCCATTCTCTGGCACACCCACCCGGGGATAACGGTGCACTACTCGGTGGCGCAAGTCGCCGAGCTGGTGGACGCGCTCAAAGGCATTGCCGGTTTGCGACACCCATTTGATCTGCAGAAGACCCGATTTTAGAAGTTTTGCAATTGCTGGTGGGTCGGTTCGGCGCAGCAATACCAGGGCTCGGATAGGCGCGGGATCGGAGCGCCCGTATCGCTTTCTGCCAGCGCCGGTAGTTCCACGCCCAGCGCCGCGTGCGCCAAGCGTCCAGACGCGTGCGAAAATGTCGCGCCGGTTCAGGCCCTCAGCTTCGGCATGCGCCACCAGTTCCTGCACGGTGAGTTGCAAGCGATCGACGCGCGCGTCTGGGTTCCTCCACGGATAGCCCAGGAGTCTGGGGTCGAACTCGCCGATGTGCTCCTTAAATCCCGGCAGCTCCAACAGCAGTGAACCCTGCGGAATGAGCAGGCGTATCGCCAGCTGGATCGGCGGCACGCTCTTAACCAGATCGAGATCGAGCAGGCGCTTGAGTAACGCAATGTAGTCCTCCCGCGTGGTCCAGGGCGTGAAGGCTACGAAGGTCGGCGCGAGCGCGATTCCGGCCGCGCGGGACAGCGCTACGGCGCGTGCGAAATCGTCATTTGTGTGGTTCTTGGCGAGCAGTTCGAGTACGTGATCGTCGATCGATTCCACCGCGGTGGTGATGAACAGGCAGCCGGTGGTTTTTAATTCCGGCAACAGTTCCGCGTAGTCGATAATGCGCTGGATCTTGATGGTGGCGTCATAAGTGATATCCGGAAATTCGGCGTGCATGGCGCGCGCCAGCTTGAGTGCGTGGGTCAGGCCATTCAGGAAATCCGGATCGTCGAACGAAATATGCTGCGCGCTGGCCATCACCTGCTGGCGCACGTCGGCCATGACGGTATCCACCGGAACGACACGGAAGATACCGTGATACACCGGTACCACCGGGCAGTGGCGGCACAGGTGCTTGCAGCCGCGCGTGCCCTCGGCGAAGCCGACGGTCTTGCGGCCGCCCTCCGGAAGTTGCAAATCCGCGTAGCGCGCGAGCGGAGGCAGCGGACGGCGGTTTGGCGTGAGAAATTCCATTTTTGAGAGATTTATTACCGGCTCGGTTTGAACCTCACTGTCGCCGGCGCGCAGGCGCTCCACCAGCGACACCAGCGCCGGCTCGACTTCACCGCCCAGCACGGTTTGAACGCCCAGGTCACGCAGCAGCTTTTCATTCATCGGCGCGTACAGACCGTAGACACACAGATGCGCCTGCGGCGCTATGGCCCGCACCCGCGGTATCGCCTCCACTGCAATACGTGTGACGGTGTGCATGGCGACATAAATCGCCACGACGCGGGCATCGCGCAATACCTCGTGGTCCAGGCGCTACAGCGCGAGATCGATGCACCGCACTTCGCAACCGGCGCGAGCGAGCCAGGCGGCCGGCTCGGCCAGACCGAAGGGCTGGCGGCCGATCTCATAGGGATTGATCAGGACGACTTTCATAAGTCAGAAGCGTTGGAAATGGAGATGACAGATTACAATTACAGCGTGCACAAAGATTGAGGGGTCATTGATTGCAGATGCAAGAAATGATTGAATAGAAACGAGTGACATAGCCTTCGCGTGTCGCGCCCCCTGTACTGGTTCGCGCCTGACGTGCGTATTCCCTGCGTCGCTCGATCCCAGGTTCTAGCCGGGATCCCGAACCAATCCGTTGACTTCAGGCAGGTCACATTGACATGTCGTTATCCCCTCAGGACCGCCTCTTTCATCGTCTCCACGAACTGGGAATTGCGACAATCACCGTCCCTTACCCTGCGCACCGGACGGTTGAAGAAGGTCGCGCGCTTCGTGGCAGTATGTCCGGAACATTCACGAAGAATCTGCTGCTCAAAGACAAGAAGAAGCGCCTGTTCCTGATTGTGGCGGAGGAAGATCGGGACATTGATCTGAAGACTTTCAATTTGCGGATCGGCGCGAAAGGCCACCTGAGTTTTACGTCCGCAGAATTGATGCGCGAGGTGTTGGGCGTCGAGCCGGGCACCGTCACTCCGTTTGGCCTCATGAACGACCTCCGCAGGCAGGTGACGCCGGTGATCGATGCGTCACTGATGTCAGCCACTCTCGTCAATTTTCACCCGCTCGTGCAAATCGCGAGCACCAGCATCCGCCCGGATGATGTGGTGAGCTTCATGCGTGCCTGCGGGCACGAACCGCTGATTGTCGAGATGTAGGCGATCGTATCGGCGCGCGTCAAGGTAGTTGTCGCCTCATTCATGCAGCCATTGGCTGTGTATCGATGCAGCCTGAATGCGCCTTGATGACGGCGTCGCGCTCAGGGTTGAGGGTTACGGCGAACACCGGTGACCAG
>Ga0307372_10002962_pt1 | contig 27610 bp, 26 predicted proteins | sample OX1MG_FD_202533 | JGI IMG/M metagenome (GOLD analysis project Ga0307372, IMG submission 202533) | Soil microbial communities from Risofladan, Vaasa, Finland - OX-1 | ecosystem: Environmental > Terrestrial > Soil > Coastal area > Acid sulfate soil | place: Finland: Risofladan, Vaasa | collected... | reverse complement strand
ACCCGCGGGCCAAATCTGTCACCGGGCAGAGGGCGATAGGCTGACCCGACTCCGGGCGGCGTGGCCGAGTGGTTTAGGCAGGGGCCTGCAAAGCCCTTCACCCGGGTTCGATTCCCGGCGCCGCCTCTGTTGTCCTCAACGGCACGGCGTAAGAGGACGCCGCCGGGTTCGCGGGAAGGACTGAGTCCTGGGTTCGGCCGTGCGGGTTCAGGCGTCGTCGCCGTCGCTGCCGTACGGGCCGACTGCCCACGTCATCTCCGCGTATGCCCGGTCCAGGGACTCCTGCATCTCCTCGGTGGTGGCGCTCTCGGTGAGCTGCATGTGGTCACGGAAGATGCGAGCCGGTGATGCCATGTCGCTCGTGTCAGGCCACCGGTCACGCTCCCACAGCCCGCTCCGGCGCAGCGAGTTGGCGCAGTGGATGAAGGCGGTGCTGACCTCGACGAGGATCGCGACGTGGGGAACGAGGCCGCCGACGCGGCATCTCTCGAGGAGTTCGGGATCGGTCGACACCGCAGCGTTCCCGAGGACCCGCAACGTCTCTCCGACTCCGGGGATCATGAAAAGGAGAGAGACCCCCGGCGAACGGACGATGTTTCGGAGTGAGTCGACGCGGTTGTTCCCGGCCATGTCCGGGATCGCGAGGTGATGCTCGTCGAGCACGGTGGCGAAGCCCGGCGGCCCGCCCTTGGGCGAGGTGTCGACCTTGCCCGCGCCGTCGGTCGTCCCGAGGACGGCAAACGGGGCGTGCGCGAGGTAGTCACGGCAGTGCCGGTCGAGGTGGTGGATCTCCTTGGCGAGGTTGACCTGGGCGGGAGGCCGGTAGAGCCTGCGGAGCTCGGCAACGTCTCGAAGGGCGTGGGGTCCCGCCACGCCCCCTCCTTTAGCACAGAGCCGGCCGCGCGCGCCGAGGGGCGGCGCAGGCGCCGGGCGCGGTAGACAACCAGGCATCGAAGTACGGAGCGGCGTCCGCCGGGGCGCCCGTCGCGGAGGTGGCACGACGTTGTTGCGGACGGACTGGACGATCGGTGAGGTGAGGGAGCTCTTCGAGCGGCCCCTCTTGGAGCTCGTGCACCAGGCGTCGGTCGTCCACCGCCAGTTCCACGAGCCGGGCGAGGTGCAGGTCTGCCAGCTGCTCTCGATCAAGACCGGCGGTTGCCCCGAGGACTGCGGCTACTGCTCCCAGTCGGCGCACTACAAGACCGGCGTCCGCCCACAGGGACTCATGGCAGTCGACGACGTGGTCGCGACCGCCAAGCGGGCGAAGGGCGAAGGGGTGACCCGCTTCTGCATGGGAGCAGCCTGGCGGGAGGTGCGTGACGGTCCCAGCTTCGAGCGCGTGCTCGAGATGGTCAAGGGCGTCGCAGAGCTCGGGCTCGAGGTCTGCTGCACTCTCGGGATGCTGACCGCCGAACAGGCTCGCCGGCTCGAGGAGGCCGGCCTCTACGCGTACAACCACAACCTCGACACCTCCGAGCATTACTACCCGAGCGTCGTGCGCACCCGCTCGTACCAGGACCGCCTCGACACCCTCGCCCACGTCCGATCGACGTCGGTCACCGTCTGCTGTGGTGGCATCCTCGGGCTGGGCGAGACCGAGAGCGACCGTGTGGCCCTGCTGCACACGCTCGCCACGCTCGAGCCGCATCCCGAGTCGGTGCCGATCAACGTCCTCTCCAAGGTCGACGGCACGCCGTTGGGCGATCAGCCCGATGTGGACATCGCCGACACGGTGCGGATGATCGCGACGGCGCGCCTGCTCATGCCGGCGGCCGACGTCCGCATCGCCGCCGGACGCCACCTCATGAGCTTTTCGGACCAGGCTCTCTGCTTTCTCGCAGGTGCCAACTCGATCTTCTCGTCCGAGCGCAGCATCATGCTCACGAGCGCGGTGCCATGCGCCGACCACGATGCCGATCGGGCGATGCTCGGTGGGATGGGGCTGCACGCGCGCGCCTGACGTCACGCGGGTCGCTCGCGCGGTCCGCCGGACACGGGCGGCGACACGCGCCGGGCTGCCGTCGAAGACGGCGCGTCGGCGACGCGCCCGGGGCGCGCTGGCGGCTCCCTGAATGCCCCGATCCCGCCGTCTGTATACCGCCAGGGGGTATACTGAACGACGGAGGAGCATACCGACGGAGGACCAGCCATGACGCAGACTGTGACCTACAGCGTGCCGGGGATGAGCTGCGACCACTGCACGCGGGCGGTGGACGGTGCCCTCTCTGCGGTCCAGGGGGTCGACTCGGTGGAGGTCGACCTCGAGACGAGGCTCGTCACGGTGCACGGGGACGCCCTCTCCGACCCGGCGCTCCGCGCGGCCATCGAAGAGGCGGGATACGAGGCGATGTGATGCCGGCGGTTGCCACCGACTCCAGGCACGGCGAGGCAGCGCGCGACCACGTCGATCTGGCGATCGGCGGGATGACCTGCGCGTCGTGTGCGGCGCGTGTCGAGAAGCGCCTCAACAACCTCCCCGGCGTCGACGCCACGGTCAACTTCGCCTCGGAGCGCGCGGCGGTCGTGTTCGATCCGGTGCTCGTGGACGTCGGAGAGCTGATCGGCGCGGTCCAGGCCGCCGGGTACCAGGCGTCGCTCCCCGATGCGGTGACCGACGTCGACCCGGCCGTGCCATACCGGCGCAGGTTGGCCCTGGCGGTGGCATTGAGCATCCCATTGGCGGTCTTCGCCTGGGTCCCGGCGTCTCGCCCGCCTGGTTGGGGATGGGTCTCCCTCGTCCTGTCGACCCCGGTGGTCGTCTACGCCGGCTGGCCCTTCCACCGAGCGGCGGCACGGAGCGCCCGGCACGGCGCGGCGTCCATGGACACCCTGATCTCGCTCGGCACGCTCTCGGCATGGGCGTGGTCGACGGTCGTGGTCGCGACGAGGATCCCGACGACCGTCTACTTCGACGCCGCCGGGGCGATCACCGCGTTGCTCCTACTCGGTCGCTATCTGGAGGCCCGGGCGAAGCGGCGCTCCGGGGAGGCGATCCGCAGCCTTCTCGAGCTCGGCGCGAAAGATGCCCACCTCCTTCGAGCCGGCAAGGAAGTGCCGGTGCCGGCCGATGCCCTCGCCGTCGGCGACCGGTTCGTCGTGCGGCCCGGCGAGAAGGTCGCCACCGACGGCGTGGTGGTCTCGGGCAGCTCGGCGGTCGACCAGTCGATGCTGACCGGTGAACCGGTCCCCGTCGACGTCGGCCCCGGTGACGCGGTCACCGGGGCCACGGTCAACACCTCCGGACGCCTGGTCGTGGAGGTGACCCGGATCGGTGCGGCGACCGTCCTCGCCCAGATCACCCGCCTCGTCGCGCAGGCACAGCAGGGCAAGGCCCCTGTCCAGCGCCTCGCGGACCGGGTCTCCGCCGTGTTCGTCCCCGTCGTGATCGCCATCTCCCTCCTCACGCTGGTCGGCTGGCTTCTGCTCGGGGCGGCGACCGCCGCTTCCGCGTTCGCCACCGCGGTGGCGGTGATCGTCATCGCCTGCCCGTGTGCGCTCGGCCTCGCGACGCCGACGGCCCTCATGGTCGGCACCGGGCGGGGCGCCCAGCTCGGCATCGTCATCAGGGGCCCACAGGTGCTCGAGCAGACGCGGCGGGTCTCGACGATCGTCCTCGACAAGACCGGCACCTTGACGGAAGGGAAGATGGTCGTCTCGGCGGTGGTGCCCGCGGCCGGCGTCGCCACCGGGGAGCTGCTGCGACTGGCGGCGTCGGCCGAGGACCCGAGCGAGCACCCGATCGCGAGGGCCATCGTCGCATTCGGCCGCGACCACGTCGGCACGCTGCCGGTCGCAGAGGACTTCGCCGTCCGCGTCGGTGCAGGGGTCGAGGCGGTCGTCGACGGCCATGACGTGGTGCTCGGACAACCGACGCTGCTCGGCGAGTGGGGCGTCGTGCTGCCCGAGCGGCTCCGCGGCGAGGCCGATCGCCTGGAGTCGGAGGGGGCGAGCGTCGTGGTGGTCGCAGCCGACGGCGCGCCTCTGGGGCTCCTGGCGGTGACCGACCGCGTGAAGGAGACGAGCCGCCAAGCGGTCACCGAGCTTCGCGGGCTGGGGCTCACGCCCGTCCTGCTCACCGGTGACAACGAGCGGGCCGCCCGGGCGGTCGCCCACGAGGTGGGCATCGACCGGGTGATCGCAGGCGTGCTCCCCCAGGAGAAGGCGGCCGAGGTCGCGCGGCTGCAGCAGGCGGGAGAGGTGGTGGCGATGGTCGGCGACGGCGCGAACGACGCGCCCGCACTCGCCCAGGCGGACCTCGGGCTGGCCATGGGCACGGGCACCGACGTCGCCATCGAGGCGTCCGACTTGACCCTCGTCTCCGGCGACCTCCGCGCGGCTGTGGACGCCATCCGGCTGTCACGCCGGACGCTGCGCACGATCAAGGGCAACCTCGTGTGGGCGTTCGGCTACAACGTCGCGGCGATCCCGCTGGCCGTCGCCGGCATCGTGAACCCCATCGTCGCCGCCGCGGCCATGGCGTTCTCCAGCGTCTTCGTCGTCACGAATTCGCTGCGCCTGCGTCGCTTCTCACCGCTGGAGGCCCGCCGATGACTCCTGCACGACACGAGCCCTCGGCGTCGGCGACGCCCGTCGCACACGGGTACATCGTCGAGGGCAGCAAGGACGCCCTCCTGAAACGCATGCGCCGCATCCAGGGCCAGGCACGCGGGATCGAGAAGATGATCGCCGAGGACCGCTACTGCATCGACATCCTCACCCAGATCGCCGCCGTCGACACGGCCCTGGAAGCAGTGGCCCTCAAGATCCTCGACGACCACGTCAACCACTGCGTGACGCACGCCCTCGCATCCGGGGACGAGGCCGTCGCCGCACAGAAGAGCAAGGAGCTCCTCGAGGCCGTCCATCGCTTCGCCCGGACGCGTTGAGGTCGCCGGCAGCACAGGGGCGTGGTGCGCGCCTGGGTGACGGCGCAACAGAAAGGCGACTCCGGGTAGCGATGGACGGTCTCGCACTCCTACCCGCTGGCGTGGGTGAACGTCCTGGCGTGGAGCGTCTTGGGCCTCAGCTTCGCGATCGGGCTGATGGAGTCGCCGACGAAGCCACCACAGGGCGGCGTCTCCCTGTATCCGTTGGAACGCCCGCACGGTGGGCAGACCCGGGTTCGGGGCAGGCGTGCAGCGTCGAGGAAGTACCCGGCGACACCGGCGAGGACCGCGGTGACGTGCTTGGCTGCGACTCCGCCGACACGACCGCAGACTCGTGGATCTCCTCCACCCACACGTGCACGGAGGAGGGAAGGTCCAGCCAGTGGATCCGCTGTCCCTAGGCGATCGGAGCGGTACCGCTCACGGCCGCTGGCCGGTCGCCAGGCGCTCGACGATCGCTCTCATCTCGGCGGGGGCGATCTCGAGCGTGGCGTCGCCGACCGACAGCTCGCAGCGCTGCAGGTTCGGCCCTTCGGAAGCGAACGGTCGGCTGAACGTCCAGATGCCCTCTGTCTTCGCGATGTCGATCGCGCGCGCCCGCAGCTCTTCGACCGTGACCGCCAGCCGGAGGTGCATCATCGGCGCCTGCACCGGCCACGGCATGACCTCCACGCCGGGCGCGCCCTGCAGCGCCTTGGCGATGGCGGTGGCGTGCCGGTAGTACCGGCCCATCTTCGGCGCCCGTTCCCGCAGCACCGAGAGTGCGGATGCCGCGTACGGCCACATGGCGAAGACGCGTCCCCCGTGGCGGGTCCGCCAGAGCGACAGCTCCGCGATGACGTCGGGCTCCCCGGCGACGCAGCAGCCCGCGAGGCCCGCGAGGCCCTTGTAGAACGACACGTAGACCGTGTCGAAGAGCGCGGCGACGTCGGAGAGCTTCTTCTTCGCGCTCGCCGCGTAGTACGGGCCGGCCTCGAAGATCCGGGCGCCGTCGAGGTGCACCGCGGCGCCGCGCTGGCGCGCCCAGGCAGCCTGCGCGACGAGATCGTCCCACGTCGGCAGCGTCCCGCCCAGATCACGCTGGGGCAGTTCGATGAGTAGTGCGCCGAGCGGGTCGTGCACCTGTAACAGATCGGCAGCGGTGAGCGGCGAGTTGCGGTCGCCGACCGGCACGCCGAAGAGGCCGTGCAGCCGTTGGTAGCCGCGCTCCTCGTGGCTCTCGAGGTGGCACGCCGGATGGAATGCGACGGCCCTGCGCGAGCGTCGGTCGGCGTGGACGCGCAGGGTCGCCTGCTGCGCCATCGTTCCCGTCGGGAGGAAGAGCGCGGCGTCCTTGCCGAGCATCCTTGCGACCTCGGTCTCGAGCTCCTCGACGACCCCGCCGGTGCCGTAGTAGTCGATGGCCGTGTCGGGCGGGATCGTGCCGAGGAGGTCGGCGGCCTTCCGCCGCCCGGCGCCGTGGACGAAGCGCTCGCAGCGGTCCGCGATCTTCTCGAGCTCGAGATCGCGAGCGAATGGCGCCGGGGCACGCGTCTCCTTCGAGGTGACCGTGGGCTTGCGCGAGGGCATGCCCCTGAACCATAGGGCGGGGCGCCCGGCCGCGGCCGGCGCGGGCTCGCCGTTGGCGCGGGGTCACGCCGGTTCGTCGGCCGGTTCCTCGTCGAGATCGAACCCGCGTCCCTCACCCACGAGGCTTCGCAGCTCGGGCTCGAGGTGGTCGCCCGCGTCCAGTAGTCGCGGCAGGAGGCCCCGCTCGCGCGTGAGCGCCCGGAAGCAGAGCCCCACGTCGACGTCGTGCGCGGGGCGGTCGACCACCGCCAGCTCGTCACCGATGCGCACCGTTCCCGGGACAAGGACGCGAAGGTACGCGCCCGGACGCGCACGGTCGGTGAACGCCGTCAGCCACCCACGCGTGTGCATCCAGACGGCGAACGTGGCACAGGGGATCCTCGGGCCGGTGACCTCGAGGAGGACCTCCTCGCCGATGCGCCACCGCTCGCCCAGCAGGGCACCGGTGACGTCGAGCCCGACGGTGGTGAGGTTCTCCCCGAACGTTCCGTCGGTCACCGGGACACCGAGTCGGGCCTCCCACCAGTCCAGGTCCTCCCGGGCGTACGCGTACACCGCCTGGGCAGGCCCGCCGTGATTCACGGAGTCGCAGATGCTGTCCCCTTCGAGGCCGCTCCGCCCGTCTGCGGGGCTCGAGACGCGCACGGAGCCGGCGACGGGGCGCTTGTCGATCCCGCTGACCCCGCCCCGTCGCACCGCCCTCGGCACGCCGACGTTGACCGAGGCGACGCGCCCCGTGGTCCCCATCGACGGAGTCTCGCACGGCGCGCTCGGGGGACCCCGATACCCCGGGGGCCGCGGTTCCGACCAGCGTGCGGCCGGCAGGCGAGCCGGCGGGCGGCGGGCGGCGGGCGGCCAAGCGATACCGTCGGCGCATGGCGGTGATCGTCGTCGACGGCCTCGCGAAGCGTTACGGACCGATGCAGGCCGTGTCGGACGTCAGCTTCGAGATCCAGCATGGCGAGGTCTTCGCGCTGCTCGGCCCCAACGGCGCAGGGAAGACGACCACGATCGAGATCCTCGAGGGCTTCCGTCGCCGCGATGCGGGGCGCGTGGAGGTGCTGGGGATGGACCCGGCGGAGCGCGCCACCTCGATGCAGCTCCGAGAGCGCACGGGCGTCGTCCTCCAAGAGCTCGCCGTCGAGCCCTACCTGACGGTCCTCGAGGTGCTCCAGCGCAACGCCGGGTACTACCCCGCGCCACGCGACCCCGCCGAGGTCGTCGAGCTCGTCGGGCTCTCGGAGAAGGCGGGGTCGCGGGTGAAGACGCTCTCGGGCGGGCAGATGCGCAGGCTCGACCTCGGCCTCGGCATCGTCGGGAACCCCGAGCTGTTGTACCTCGACGAACCGACGACGGGGTTCGACCCCTCCGCCAGGCGCGATGCCTGGGAGGTGGTGCGCCGGCTCACGAGCGGTGGGACGACCGTGCTGCTCACGACGCACTACATGGACGAAGCAGAGACGTTGGCCTCGCGCGTCGCGGTGATGAGCGGTGGGCGGGTCGTGGCCGAGGGGACGCCGCAGGCGCTCGGCGGCAGGGACACGAGCGACGCGTTGATCCGGTTTCGCGTGCCCGACGGGGTGGCCGTCGCCGACCTGCCCGTACCGCCCACGTCGGTCGCGAGCGACACTGTCCAGATCCGCACCGGCGACGCGGTCGAGGTGCTCCGGGTGTTGACGAATTGGGCGGCGGCCCAGCACGTCGAACTTGCCGGCCTGACGTGCGAGCGCTTGACCCTGGAGGACGTGTACCTGCGTCTCGTCGGCTACGAAAGAGAACAGGGATGACGCTGACGGCCGCGCTCGTCCGCCGGCGGACGCAGATGATGGGGCGGCAGCTCTACTACGAGCAGCTCAGCTTCTGGCGGAACCCCTTCGGCGCCTTCTTCACCGTCGGCTTCTCGCTCATCTTCTTGGTGCTGCTCGCCGCTTCGGGCGGCGCCACAAAGGTCACGTTCCTGGGCGTGAAGGAGGTCCAGTACTACGTGCCCGGCTTCGCCGCCTACGGCGTGATGTCGGCATGTTTCAACACGCTCGCGATCTCGCTCGTGAACCGGCGCGAGACGGGACTCTTGAAGCGGATCCGGCTGTCGCCGCTCCCGGCGTGGGCGATGATCGGCGCGCTCGCGCTGAACGCGATGGTCGTGTCCGTCGTCCAGGTGGTCCTCCTGCTCCTCGTCGGCAGGTTCGGCTTCGGTGCCCGGCTCCCGGAGAACTGGGCACCGCTCGTCCTCGCGATCGCCGTCGGCGTGGTCTGCTTCACCGCACTCGGCGTCGCAGCGAGCACGCTGGTGCCGAACGAGGACGCCGCCGGGCCGATGATCAGCATCGTGTTCTTCGTGATGCTGTTCCTCTCGGGGCTGTGGTTCCCGTTGCAGCCCGGGTCCGCGCTCGCCCAGTTCTCGAGGTACTTTCCGGTCGGCCCGCTCATCGACGCGACGTTCGCGCCGTTCCACCTGGTCCCGGGGGCTTCTGCCTGGTCGTGGGGGAACATCGGGGTGGTCGCGATCTGGGGTGCCGTAGGGTTCGTCGTGGCGGTCCGCCGGTTCCGGTTCGAACCGCGCCGCGCCAAATGAGCGCGGCGAACGCCTTCGACAAGGGGATGGACCTCAGGGCGCAGCGCAAGCTCGTGGCCGCCGTCGGTGCCTTCGAGCGCGCGGTCGACACAGACCCGACGTCAGCTGAGCGTCGGCCCGGTTCTGGCTCGCTGCCACCCTCGACGACCGGGACGACGAGGCCCGTGCGGTCCCCGCCTACGAGAACGCGCTCGAACTGGGACTCGCGGGCGCGGACCGCCTGAAGGCGCTGACCTGGCTCGCGAGCAGCCGTTCCAAGGAAGGCGACCACGACGACGCGCTGCGGCGCTCGCCCGGACCGAGGCGCTCGACGCGGCGAGCCGTCCGAGGAGTTCGAACGGATCACCGCGTCCGTGAGGCGCCGTTCGGGGACGAGGACCGCGGAGGCGCTCCGGCTTCGACCCGTGCAGCAGGGCACCTCGGACGACCGCGCGGGAAAAGTCCGAATTGGTGAGGTCGCAGTCGAAGAACCGGGATCGCACGAGCTGCGTGCCGTAGAAGTCGGCGTCGGTCAGGTCGCACGAGTCGAAGTGGACCCGGGACCCTCTGCGATCCGATCTGCACCCGCGGTCATCTGACACTCGACGAACCGGACGTCGCGCAGGTGCCCGCGCGAGAAGACCACCCCGGTCAACCGGCATCGCCGGAACTCGACGCGCGTGAGGCTGACCGCCTCGAGCACGGCTCCGGGCCGGACTTCAGCGGAGGCGTCGCAGTCGTCGAGGACGGCATCCCGGACGCGGCACCGTCTCGGCCGGGCACGCCGGCGGGCCGGGCACGCCGTCCGCCACGTCTCTTCGCGGCGCACCATCGGTTACCGTGCCCGGAGGGGTGGGACGCGCGGGGGCGAGCCCGAGAGCACGCGCCCCACAGAACGAGTGGAGGCATCGGCGTGGGAGCCAGCGACGCAGGCGACGTGAACGGCGGGGGCGCCGAGAGGGGCGGCGTTCCCCGCGATCCCCATCCCGCGAGCGCCGACATCGCGGCCCTCGACGCGACGGCGCTCTCCGGGCTCTTCGACGCAGGCGAGCTCACCGCCGCCGGGGTCGTCGAGCAACTGGTCGCGCGGATCGAGGTGATCGACGGCGGAGGCGCCGGTACCCACGCGGTCATCGAGCTCGCCCCCGACGCGCTCGAGGTGGCGGCGACGCTCGACGCCGAGCGTCGCGCCGGACGCCGCAGGGGTCCCCTCCACGGCGTCCCCGTGCTCGTGAAGGACAACGTCGACACCGTCGCCCCGCTGCACACGAGCGCGGGGTCACTCGTCTTCGGCGCCTCCTCCCCAGCCACCGACGCCACCCTGGTGAAGGTCCTGCGCGAGGCGGGCGCGATCGTCATCGGCAAGGCGAACCTGTCGGAGTGGGCCAATTTCCGCTCCGAGATGTCCTCGAGCGGGTGGAGCGCCCGCGGCGGACAGACGCGCAACCCTCATGCCCTCGACCGCAGCCCCGGCGGGTCGTCGGCCGGTTCGGGCGCGGCGGTGGCCGCGCGCCTGGTTCCCCTGGCGGTCGGGACCGAGACGGACGGATCGATCCTGTGCCCCGCGGCCGCATGCGGAGTCGCCGGCCTCAAGCCGACGCTCGGTCTCGTGAGCCGCACCGGCATCGTCCCGATCGCCGCGACCCAGGACACCGCGGGGCCGCTCGCGAGGAGCGTGCGCGACCTCGGGCTCCTCCTCGGCGTGCTCGCCGACGCGGTCGACGACGGGGAGGACGCGGCGGCGAGGCGCGCCGGTCGCCCCGCAGGGTTCGACCCCGCAGCATGGGCACAGCAGGGTGCGGACGGGATCGCGGGTCTGCGGATCGGGGTCGTGCGCGACGGCGGGTACGCCGGCTACCACCGGCCCACGGACGAGGCGTTCGGCGTGGCCCTCGACGCCCTGCGCGAGGTCGGGGCCGAGATCGTCGACCCCGTCGAGGGCCTCGGCCCCCCGTCGACCTGGGAAGAGGACGAGCTCACGGTGCTCCTCTACGAGTTCCGCGCCGGCATGGAGGCGTACCTCGGACGCCGGGCCGACGCGACGCCCGGACACCCGGACCTCCCGCGCACGCTCGCCGACATCCTGGACCACGCTGGACGCGAGCCGCGCGAGCGGGCGGACCGCTTCGACACCGAGCTGATCGCACGGGCGGCGGCGACCGACGGCCTCGGCGCCGACCTCTACCTGGCGGCGCTCGACCGGATCAAGCGGGCAACCCGGACCGACGGGCTCGACACGGTCTTCGCCGCGGGGGTCGACCTCGTCGCCGTGCCCGCGATGTCGCCGGCCTGGCCGATCGACCACGTCCTGGGCGACCACGTCGCCGGTGCCGGCTGGTCGCCTGCCGCCGTGGCCGGCTACCCCTCGGCCGCCTTGCCCGTCGGGACCGTGGGGGGCCTGCCCGTCAGCATCGCCCTGCTCGGGCCGCCCTGGTCCGAGCCCCTCCTCCTCGGGGCGCTCGCCGCGCTCGAATCAGCGCTCGGGAGTGCGATCACCGCCCCCGTCCCGGCCTTCGTCGGGAGCCTCTCGCTCGACCGCTGAGCCCCGAATGCGGGTGCAGCCCGCATTCGATCGACGGAGACCGGGCATTTCCGTCCGGTGGACGGCGCCCGCGACCCCGACCCCGACACCCCGGCCCCGGACCCGGACCCGGACCCGGCGTGGGACACCCCGGCCAACGAGCGGGATTCGGCGGACCAGACGCGGGACACCCCGGACCAGGATCGGGGAGGATCCGGGGACGGCTGGGACGGCTGGGACTCCGGGGACGGCGGGGACGGCGGGGACGGCGGGGACGGCGGGGACGGCGGGGACGGCGGGGACGGCGGGGACGAGCCAGGCCTGCGCCCGGGCGTCGGCTCCGACCCGGCCACCGACAGCTCGGTCGCCGAGCTCGAGGTCGAGGAGCGCTTCCTCCAGAGCGTTGACCAGGGTCGACGGCGCCTCTCCCGCCGACTGGTGTCCCTGCTCGCGACCGGTGCGGTCGGGGGTGTCGACGTCGGCATGGGCGTGCTCGCCCTCCTGGTCGTCGAGCGGCGCACGCACTCGATCCTCCTCGGCGCCGTCGCCTTTTCGATCGGCTTCGTCACGCTGACGTTCGCGAGCAGCGAGCTGTTCACCGAGGACTTCCTCATCCCGGTCGTCACCGTCATGACGCGCCAGGCGCGGCTCCGCATGCTCATCCGCCTCTGGGCGGGGACGTTGCTCGCCAACCTCGCCGCCGGGTGGGTCGTCATGTGGTTCGTGATGCATGCGTTGCCCCAGCTCGCCCATACGGCACGGGTCGACGGGCGCTACTACCCGCACCTGGGCTTCACCGTGCGGTCGTTCGCCCTCTGCGTCCTCGCCGGGGCGGCGATCACGCTCATGACCTGGATGCAGCAGGCGACCGAGTCCATGGCTGCGCGCACCATCCCTGCGGTGGTCGCGGGGTTCCTGATCATCGCGCCGCACCTCGACCACGCGGTCGTGGGTTCCCTGGTGATGTTCGGCGCCCTGATCGCCGGGCATGCCGGGTTCGGCTACCTCCAGTGGGCCGAGGACGTCGGATGGGCGGTTGTCGGCAACGTGACCGGCGGCGTCGGGCTCGTCACCGTGCTGCGGGTGCTCCAGGTTCCCCACCGCGTGCGCGACGAGCAGATGCACCCCGCCCCGGGCGTCCCCATCGGGGACCGGCGCAGCGCCAAGCCGAACAAGGAGCCCTCCTGAGCTGCGCTACACGGGACGCGTCGCGGCGCGCGAGATGCTCCTCTCGCCGCGTCAGCGGCGACGGCGACCGAGGAGCAGCCAGGCGAGACCCCCGAGCACCGCGACGATCACGACGACCTTCACGAGCCCCCAGACCACGCCTGCGATGAAGCTCAACGCCCAGAAGGCGACGAGCACGCCGACGACGCCGACCGCGACGAGTGCCAGCGTGTGCAGGGGCCGAAGGCCACCGGACCTGCGCCGGGTCACGTCTCGTCTGGACCCCCGTTCCACGTCGCGTGCCATGGCCGCCTCCTCGTCGTCGGCCACGGCGCGCCATGCGCCGCGGCGTTGACCCGATGCTACGGTCCGGCGGCGTGGCAGGGGTGTCGCCGCCAGGGGTGTCGCTGGCAGGGGTGTCGCCGGCAGGGCGTGCGGGCGTTCCGGCGGCGGGACGGGGCGCAAGACGGTGCACCGGCCGCTGATGCGAGAGGGCACCGGCCTCTGATGCGAGAGGGCACAGGCGTCGACAACCTCGCCGAGCAGTTCCGGAGGTTCGCCGCCGGCGTGCGCATCGACGGCGCGGTCCGCTATGCCCGCATCTGCGAGGGGATCGCGACGGATCCGTCGTTGCTTTCCCTGGTTGCCGAGGCGCCGCCGGACCAGCGGCGCCCCAACATCCTCCTCGCCGCGGTCCACGATCGCCTGCTCGCGGGCCACGACGACCCGCTCGCTGCCCACTATCCGACCGTGCTCGCGTGGCGTGGTGAGGACCCCGCCCGCGCCCTCGGCCCCGACCTGGACCCCTTCCCGTCCTTCGCCGCCTTCTGCGAGCGAGACCGCGAGGCAATCGCCGAGCTCGTCGCCACGCGAGCCACCCAGACCAACGAGGTGGGCAGGTGCACGGCGATCCTCCCCGCCCTGTCCTGCGTCGCCGCCCGTGCCGGCGGGCCGATCGCCCTCGTGGACCTCGGGGCCGCGGCCGGATTGAACCTCGTCTTCGATCGCTACGCCTACGCCTACACGCCCGCGACGAAGGGGCCGCGGCGGTTCGGGGCGGCCGACGCCGGGTGCGAGGCGGGTGACCGCGACAGTCCGGTCGTGCTGCGCTGCGAGGTCCGCGGCGCCCCAATACCGACGGCCATCCCGGCCGTGGCGGCACGCGTCGGCCTCGACCGCCGGCCGGTCGACGTCCGCGACGAGGACCAGGTTCGCTGGTTGCTCGCCTGCCAGTGGCCGGACCACCTGGACCGCTTCGAGGTCGCGCGCCGGGCGATCGGGGTGGCCCGCGCCCTCGACGAGCCGCCCCTCGTGCGGCATGGCGACGCACTCGAAGATCTCGACGAAATCGCATCGACGCTTCCCACCGACGCCCGTCTCTGTGTGCTCCACACGTGGGTGGCGGCGTACTTCACGCCCGACGAGCAGGCCGCGCTGTGCGACGCCGTCGCCCGGCTGGCCGCGACGCGCCCGTTGTCGTGGGTCTTCGCCGAAGCCCCCTACGAGGTCCCCGCCCTCCCGGTGCCCCCCTCCCCCGGCGGGGACGGGACGAAGGTCCGCGGCGCCACGGCGCTCGTGCTCGTCGAGCTCGAGCCCGGCGCCCGCCGCGTCGCGTACCGCCTGGCGGACATGCACTCGCACGGCCGGTGGGTGCGCTGGTACGGCGTGGCCGGCGGGACGACCGGCTGACCGACGCGACGGGGTCCGTGTTCAGCGCCGGGCGGTCGGCTCGCCGCGCGGCGGCCCGTCGTCCTCGCTCGGGCCCCACGGTGCGTCACGCCGCGAGGGGACGGCGATCCCGGCGGGGCCGACCATGGCGGCCGTGCCGACCGCTGTCGTCCCGAACCTGCGCCGGATGCCGTCGAGCGCGGCGGACACCTCGCGCCAGTGCTCCTGGCGACGCGCCGCGTCCGCCGCTCCCCCCGCCGGCGTCCCGGTCGAGGGGTCGTCGAGCTCGAAGCGGAGTTGTCGACTCGCCGACGCCGGCTGGAGTCCCGAGACGCTCACGCCGAGCAGGCGTGCGCCCATCGGGAGCTCCACCGCGTCGAGGAGCGCCGCCGCGATCGCGCCGATCGCCGAGCCCGTGTCGAGGCCGACCGTCATGGTGTGCGCCCGGGAGACAAGCGAGAAGTCGGCGAGCTTCACCTTCACCGTGACCGTGCGCCCTGCCTGTCCGCTCCCGCGAAGGTGCCCCGCCACCGACTCGGCCATGCGCAGCGCGTGACGTTGGAGGACCGAGCGGTCGACGATGTCCTCCCGGAAGGTCTCTTCGTGCCCGACGGACTTGGCCGGGCGATCGGGCGCGACGGGCTCGGGGTCCTTGCCGTGCGCGAGTGCGGCGAGGTGGCGGCCGTGCGCCCGCCCGAGGGCGCGGACGAGCACCGCTTCGGGCAGCGCGGCGAGGTCGCCGACGGTGCGGACACCGAGGTCCGAGAGGCGCTTGGCCGTGGCCGGCCCCACCCCCCAGAGCTGCTCGACCGCCTTGGGGTGCAAGAAGGTGAGCTCGTCGTCCGGCTCGATGACGACCACGCCCTTTCCCGCGCGCGTTCCGTCGGGTCCGGCAAGCGGCTTGGCGGCACGCGAGGCGAGCTTGGCGATCATCTTCGAGCGTCCGGCGCCGACCGAGCAGTCGAGGTGGAGGTTCTCCAGCACGCGTGCGCGGATCGCGGCGCCGATCGCCGACGGTGTGCCGAAGAGGTGCAGCGTCCCGCGAACGTCGAGGAACGCCTCGTCGAGTCCGATGGGCTCGACGAGGGGGGTGAACGACAGCAGCACCTCTCGCAGCCTCGCGCTCATCTCCGCGTACCGTCTGTAATGGCCGTCGACGAACACGGCGTGCGGGCAGAGCTGGCGGGCGCGGAGTGAGGGCATCGCCGAGTGCACGCCGTAGGCGCGGGCTTCGTAGGTGCACGAGGCGACGACGCCCCTGGCGCCGCTCCCCCCGACGATGACGGGCTTGCCGGCGAGCGTCGGGTCGTCGAGCACCTCGACCGAGGCGAAGAAGGAGTCCATGTCGACGTGGAGGATGCTCGCTTCGTGCCTGGCCGGAGTTTCTGGGGACCGGTTGGCGCGGGCGCCCCGACGTGCGCCGCCCGGCTCAGCCACCGAGGCGGAGCCGCCGGAAGCCCTCCGCATGGAGCACCCCCGCGCGTCGGCCCTCCTCCTCGGCGCGCCGACGGATCGCGTCCGCCGCCCATCCAAGCTCCGCGCCGGCGAACTGGCTCCGGTGGCACTCGACGGCGGACGCCTTGATCTCGATCGTCTCGCCGATGTCCACCCAGACGTCTGGTTCGAGCGTCCCCGAGAGGTAGGCCACCGACACCTGGTGCGGCGGACCCGCATCGGGGAAGTAATGGGGCAACGCAACCGACGGCGACAGCGCGTCGAGCAGCGCCCACCCGGCGACGCGGTGGTCGCGATGGTTGAAGTAGTCCTGCCCGAAGAAGACGGCCGTGGGATCGTGCCCGAGCACCACCTCGGGACGGACCGAGCGGACGAGCGCCACGAGCTCCCCGACGAATGTGGGGCGGGAAGCGAGCTCCCCGTCGGCAGCGCCGAGCACCCGGTGGGAGGCGAGCCCGGTCTTCTCGGCGGCGGCGGCGAGCTCCCCGCGGCGTTGGCGGGCGAGCTCGCCGGGCGGGAGGCCGGGGTCGGCCGTGCCGCGCCCGCCATCGGTGCACACGACCAGATGGACGGCGCAGCCGTGGGCGGCCCAACGTGCAAGGGTGCCGCCGCAGGCCACGTCGGCGTCGTCGGGATGTGCGTAGACCGCGAGAGCCACGTCCGGGTCCCGGGTGACGAGCTCGGCCACGAGGTCAGCGCCGGCGGTCAGGCCCGCTGCTTGGGCTCGGTCGTCTTGATGAGCAGCCCGACCTCCCGCTGGAAGTCCCCTGCGTCCTCGAAACCCTTGTAGACGCTGGCGAACCGGAGATAGGCGACGTCGTCGAGCGCCTTGAGCTGCTCGAGGACGGACATCCCCACCTCCTGGGTGGTCGGCTCGGGCGAGGCGCCCCGCAGCATCTCTTCGACGCGGCTCGCGAGACCCTGGAGCATGTCGTCGGTGACGGGCCGGTTCTTGCAGGCAGCCTGGACGCCGGCGATCAATTTGGTGCGGTCGAAGGGCTCCCGCTGCCCGGACCGCTTCACCACCCACAACGGTTGCTCCTCGACACGCTCGAAGGTGGTGAACCGACGTGCGCACCCGAGGCACTCGCGCCGCCGCCGGATCGCCGCGCCCTCGTCGGAGACGCGCGAGTCGACGACCCGGTCGTCGTCTGCGCCACACCACGGGCACCGCATCTCTGCGACGTTACCGCCGCTGCGTCGCCGCCCCCACTGAGGGCATCGCCATCTCGCTCTACGGGGTCTATGGGATGACGAGGTGCTCACCGGGCACCACCACGGCCGACCCCGTCTGCCGGGCGAGTGCCTGGGCCAGCTGCCTCGGGTCGCCACGGCCGTCGACGTGCCGGGCGATCGACCACAGGGTGTCGCCGGGGCGGACGACGTAGACGGTCCCGGCCACCATGTTGCGGTCACCGGGGGTCGGGCTGGAGCCTGCGGTGGTGCTGAGGGGAAGGGCCAGCCCGCAAACGAGCGCGGCCGCTGCGGTCGCGAGCAGGAGCCCACGGCGGCGCCGCTGGGCGGCCGCGCGACGCGCCCGGCGCCGCGACACGTCGAGGCCGGTTCTCACCTCGGTCGGCCGGACCTGGCGTGCGAGGGTGCGCCCGCACGCGGACGCGAGGTGGACGCTTCCCGCCCCGGCCCGGTCCCGCCCGCCGGTGTCCTGGGCGTCATCGGCGTCGGGCACGAGCTGCAGCCCGGGCCGCGGCCCCGACGCGCCGAACAGGTCCTCCGACAAGTCGGCGGTCCCGGTGCCGGTGTCCCACCACGGTGCGATCGCCATTCCGTCCCGCTCCTGTTCCCGTGGCGAACGTCCGTTCGCTCTTCCTCCATCCCACCACGAACACCTGTTCGCTGTCAACTCCAGGCGAACAGATGTTTGCCCCGGGCCGCCACCTTCGCTAACCTCTGGACAAACACACGTTCGCCTGACACGGCGAGCCTACGAGGGGGTTGTGACATGGCGCAGGCGCTCAGCGGGAAGCGGCGGCAGATCCTCGAGTACATCGGCGACTGCCTCCGCGAGCGGGGCTACCCGCCGTCGGTACGAGAGATCGGGGAGGCGGTCGGCCTGACGTCGTCGGCCACCGTCCACAGCCACCTCGCCGTGCTCCAGCGGGAGGGCTACCTGCAGAGGGATCCCACCAAGCCCCGGGCGATCCAGGTCCGCTACGAGGCGACCTCGCAGGTGGCGATGGCCGCGGGTCCGGTGCGCCACGTGCCGCTCGTCGGCGAGGTCGCCGCCGGGACCGGCGTGCTCGCCCAGGAGAACGTCGAGGAGATCGTCGCTCTCCCGCAGGACTTCACCGGCACCGGCTCCCTGTTCATGTTGCGCGTCCGCGGCGACTCGATGGTCGACGCAGGGATCTTCGACGGCGACTACGTCGTGGTCCGCCAGCAGCCCGACGCCGAGAACGGGGACACCGTCGTCGCAGGGATCCCCGGTGACGAGGCGACCGTGAAGGTCTTCTCGCGGCGCGGCGCCAAGGTCGTGCTGACGCCACGGAACCCCGCGCTCACCCCGATGGAGCTCGCGGCCGACGACGTCGCCATCTACGGGAAGGTCGTCACGGTCCTGCGCCGGCTCTGACTCTCAGCGAGGTCGCGGCGCGCCTCGACGGGAACGCCGGACCGGACCCACTGATCCACGGGCCGGCGCCGCTCATCGGTCCCCCGCGAGCACCGCGACGAGCACGCCGCGCACTCGCTCGAGCGAGTCCTTCGTCACGTGCTCGTCGGGATGATGCGCGAGCAGCGGGTCACCGGGCCCGAAGTTGGCCGCGGGGACGCCGTGCGCCCACATCGTCGCGACGTCGGTCCATCCGACCTTCGCCCGAGGGGCGGCGCCGCTCCGTTCGACGAGGGACGCGAGAAGCGGACGGTCGAGCGAAGGCGGCGCGCCGTCGGCGGCGTCGACTTGGACCAGCCGGTCGCCGGCGTCCGGCTCGAGGAGCCCGTCGACGAGGTCAAGCACCTCTGCGTACGCGGCCGCGGCGTCCCGATCGGGAGCGAAACGGTGGTTGAGCGTGAGGACCACGCGGTCGGGCACGACGTTGCTGGCGACGCCCCCCGACACGAGGACCGCCTGCATCTGCTCGGTGTACTCGCACCCGTCGAGGTCGACGGTCCGGCCACGCCACGACGCAAGCCGCTCGAGGAACGGCGCGAGGCGGTGGATGGCGTTGCGGCCCTTGAAGGGACGGGCGGTATGGGCGCGGACTCCGGCGAGCTGGACCTCCACGCGCAAGCTCCCCTGGCACCCCGCCTCCACCAGGGCGTCGGTGGGCTCGCAGAGCACTGCAGCGTCGGCTCCGAGCAGATCTGGCCGCGCGTCCCACAACTCGACGAGGCCGTTCTCGTCGCGTGCGATCTCCTCGCGCGCATAAAAGCACCACGTCACGTCGACCGAGGGGTCGCGACAGGAGGCGGCGAGGTCGAGCATCACCGCCACACCCCCCTTCATGTCGCACGCCCCCACCCCCCACACCGCGCCGTCTACGACACGCGCCGTCTCGTTCCCCGCAGGCGGCACGGTGTCGAGGTGGCCCGCGACGAGGAGCCGCTCGGCCCTGCCGAGGGCGGTCCTCGCGACCACGTTGTCGCCGACGCGGTCGACCTCGAGCCACGGGTGGTGCGAGAGCTCCAGTGCCACGCGGTCGGCGAGCGCCGACTCGTTGCGGCTCACCGACGGGACCGACATCAGCGCGGCGGTCGACGCCACCAGATCGTCCCCGACCGTCGGGGAGTTCACATCGAGACCCCGTGAGCCCGGAGCAACGCGTTCAAGCCCGCCTTGTCGTGCCGCTCGCCTTCTTCGAGGCGCTTGATGACGAGGACGCACGGGAGGAAGAACTCGCCACCGGGGAACTCTCGGCGTCGCGCTGCGGAGACGGCCACCGACCACGGCGGCACCGCGCCCCTGCCGAGCTCCTCACCCGTCCCGGCGTCGAAGACCGGGATCGAGGGGTTCAGGATGGTGCCTTCCCCCAGCACCGCCCCGCGGCCGACCCGCGCGCCCTGCGTGATCATGCAGCGGCTGCCGACGAGCGCTGTGTCCTCGATGACGACGGGCGTCGCGTTGGGCGGCTCGAGGACGCCGCCGATCCCCACCCCCCCGGAGAGATGGACCCGGGCACCGATCTGCGCACACGACCCGACGGTCGCCCAGGTGTCCACCATCGTCTGCTCGCCGACCCGGGCACCGATGTTCACGTAGGACGGCATCAGCACGACCCCCGGCGCCAGGTACGACCCCCACCGTGCGGATGCCCCCGGGACGACCCGGACCTGGGCGCCGGCGAAGTCGCGCTTCAAGGGGAGCTTGTCGACGAACTCGAACGGCCCGAGCTCGACGGTCTCGAGCTCACGGACTCGGAAGAGGAGGAGGATGGCCTTCTTCAGCCACTCGTGGACCACCGTGTCCCCGTCGGGGCCGGGCTCGGCGACGCGCGCCACCCCCCGGTCGAGGAGCTCGACGGCCTCGGCCACGGTCTCGGCGGCCTCGGTGTCCGCCGGAGAGAGCTCGCCGACGCGACCCCAGAGATCCTCGATGCGCTGACGCAGCCCGTCCACGCAGCAAGACTGTACCGATGGCCCAGGGCAGCCGGTGGACGAGCTCCGACGGGGAGCGCGGCGACGACTACGACGAACGCTTCGCGCGGCTGGCCGCTTCGGGAGCCGACGTCCACGGCGAGGCGGCGTTCGTCTCGGCCTTCGCCCCCGAGACCGTGCTCGACGCCGGCTGCGGAACCGGACGAGTGGCGATCGAGCTCGCGCGCCGCGGGATAGACGTCGTCGGCGTGGACCTCGACCCGGTGATGCTCGAGACCGGCCGCCGCAAGGCCCCCGGTCTCGCCTGGGTGGCCGCCGACCTCGCAACCCTCGAGCTCGGCAGGCGGTTCGACCTGGTCGTCGCGGCGGGCAACGTGCTGGTCTTCGTCGCTCCGGGCACCGAGGCGGCCGTCGTCGCGCGGCTGGCCGCGCACCTCGTGGCGGGCGGTCGACTCGTTGCGGGGTTCCGCCTCGACATGGGGCTCGGTCTCGACGAGTACGACGCCATGGCATCGGCCGCGGGCCTATCCCTCGAGGACCGGTTCGCCACCTGGGAGCGCGCGCCGTACGTCGCCGGCGGGGCCTACGCGGTGAGCGTCCACCGCGCGGCGCCGGCACCGGCGCCAGACAGGGCGTAGGCGCGGGGCGCGCGGCCGGGGGCGCGCGGCCGGGGGCGGCGTTGCCGTCGCGGTCAGCGCCAGTCGGCCTGGCCGAGACGCTTCGCGACGCCCGCGAGCCGCTCGGTCGGCTGCACCACGGCGATGCGGACGTGGCGGGCGCCGCCGGGACCGTAGAGGTCGCCCGGGCTGACGAGCATTCCCGAGACCCTCGCCAGATCCTCGGCCATCGCCCAGCCGTCGGCCCACCGCTCGGGGACCCCGGGCCACAGGTAGAAGCCGCCCGCGGGGAGCGGCGTCGGGCACCCTGCGGCGGTGAGGGCCTCCGAGAGGAGCGCCAGCCGCTCGTCGTAGCGGGAGCGCTGCACGGCCACGTGCCCTTCGTCCCCCCACGCGGCGACGGCCGCGGCCTGCACAGGCCCGGGCACCATGAGCCCGGCGTGCTGGCGGACGTCGCGCAAGTAGCCGACCAGCTCGGCGTCCCCGGCGAAGAACCCCGCACGGATCCCCGCCAGGTTCGACCGCTTGGACACCGAGTGCACCGCGACCACCCCCGACACCCCCGCCTGGAGGATCGAGCGCGGCGGGCCCTGCCACGTGTAGGCGGCGTAGCACTCGTCGGAGAAGACCGGTACGCCGTGGGCGCGCCCCCAGCGCGCCGCGGCATCGAGGTCGCAGAGCGCGCCCGACGGGTTGGCGGGCGAGTTCACCCACAGCACGAGCGCGCGACGGATGTCGGACGCGTCGAGCGCTTCCAGGTCGAGACCTCCGCCGTCCGGATGTGCCGGCAGCACGGGGACCGCCCGGCAGCCCGCGAGCCGCGCGCCCATCGCGTACGTCGGGTACGACACGGAGGGGTAGAGCACCGTGTCGCGCGACGGATCGCGCAGGTGCAGGTAGTGGGGGGTCGACGCCACCATCTCCTTGGTGCCGACGCACGCGGCGAGCGCTCCGTCGTCGACGTCCACCGCGAACACCCTGCGCAGGTGGTCCGCCGCGGCGCGCCGGTAGGCCGGGCTCCCCGCCGACGAGGGGTACCCGCGCTCGGCGCCGGAGGCGGCGAGCGCCTCCAACGCGCCCGCGTACGGCGGGTCGCACGGGGTCCCGACCGAGCAGTCGACGACGCCGCCGTCGATGCCCTCCGCGACCGCCCGCAACCCGCCCAATCGCTCGTAGGGGTACGGGGGCGGTCGGAATCCCGGGACGGTGCCACCCTCGCCCGCACCGGGGAAGCCGGGGGCGTCGGAAAGGGGCCGGGCCGTCGAGGTCACGACGATGCCGCCCGCACCACGAACTCGGAGAAGCGGGCCCGGCCCGCGTCGTCGAGCACCACGTGCACCCGGGCGCCGTCGTCGAGGTCCTCCTGCTCGACGACCTCGCCCTCGCGGTGGACCGCGGCCAGCACGTCGCCGCGTGCCCAGGGAATGGCGAGCTCGACCAGCCGGTCGGACATCCGCAGGCGATCGCCGAGGGCACGGAGGAGCGCGTCGGTGCCCTCCCCCGTGGCCGCCGAGATCCAGACGGCACCGTCGGTCTTCGCCGCAAGGCGGGCGGCCTCGGGGCTGCGATCCGCCTTGTTCACGACGAGCAGCTCGGGCACGACGCTCGCCCCGATCTCGTCGAGCACGGTGCGGACCGCCTCGATCTGCCCTTCGGGGTCCCCCGCCGCCCCGTCGACGACGTGGACCAGGAGGTCTGCGAGTCGGACCGAGTCGAGGGTCGAGCGGAACGCCTCGACGAGCTCGTGGGGGAGCTTGCGCACGAACCCGACGGTGTCGGTCACGAGCACGGTCTCGCCACCGGGGAGGACGAGCTGACGGGTCCTCGGGTCCAAAGTGACGAAGAGGCGGTCCTCGACGGGGACCTCGGCATCGGTGAGGCGGTTGAGGAGGGTGGACTTGCCGGCGTTCGTGTACCCGACCAGGGCGACCTCGCGGAGGCGGCCGCGCGTCCTCGAACGGCGCTGCAGCTGGCGGGTGCGATCGACCTCGCGCAGGTCGGCCTCGACGCGGTGCATGCGCCGAACCAGCCGGCGACGGTCGACCTCGAGCTGGGTCTCGCCGGGCCCGCCGCGCTGGCCGATACCGCCCGTCTGCTGGCTCAACGCCCGGCCACGCCCGCGCAGGCGCGGCAGCCGGTACCTGAGGAGGGCGAGCTCCACCTGCGCCCTGCCCTCCGGGCTCCTCGCGTTCTGGGCGAAGATGTCGAGGATCACCGCGGTGCGGTCGATCGCCGTCCGGCCGAACAGCTTCTCCAGGTTGCGCTGCTGGGCCGGCGAGAGCTCGTCGTCGAAGACGACCGTGTCGGCGTCCACCTGTTCGGCGAGCTCGGCGATCTCGTGCGCCTTGCCGCGGCCCACGTACGTCGCGGGGTCCGGTCTGTTGCGGCGCTGGACGGTGCGCGCCGCGACGTCCGCGCCCGCGGTGTCCACCAGCAGCGCGAGCTCGTCCAGGTTCGCCTCCACCTCTTCGGGCCCGGCACCCGGGGACACGACGCCGACGAGCACGATGCGCTCGCGGAACTCCCGCGTGATGAGGGTGCCCGGCAGGTGCGTGGTCATCCGTCCTCTCCCGCCGCCCCGAAGAACGCGGCGTCGACCTCCACGTCCGCAATCGTGCGTACCGGGCCGCCGAGCTCGACCCCGTCGACCACCGCGTCCGGGCGCTCGCCCGCGCCGAGGCGGACCTCGAGACGTCCGCCGGGGTTGTCCACCGTCACGACGTCGCCCACCATGCGATAGTCCCGCGCCACCGCCGCTGCGGCACAGCTCCCCGTGCCGCAGGAGAGCGTCTCGCCCACGCCCCGCTCGAAGACGCGCAACGCGAGGTCCGCGCCGTCCCGCCCGGGTCGCACGACCTCCAGGTTCACCGGCGCCCCCACGGCGTCGGCAGCAGCTGCGGCGAGGGACCCGAGGTCCACCTCTTCGAGCGCGACGTCGCCGATCGCCACCAGGTGGGGGTTGCCGACGTCGGCGAGGCGCGCCCTCGTTCCCGCCAGGGGGCTCGCGACCTCTGGGCCGAGACGCACACGCCCCATGTCGACCCGCGCCCACACCTCGGTGGCGGCGCCCGGTCGGTCGGTCCCGGGCTCGTAGGCGACCGTGCGGAGACCCGCGGCGGTCGCGACCCGCACGACGCCCGCCGTCACCATCCCCGCACGCACGGCTGCGTGGACGAGGCAGCGGATGCCGTTCCCGCTCATCTCCGCCTCCGACCCGTCCGCGTTGTACAGCTGCATCTCGAGGTCGACGGCCTCGCTGCCGGCGCCGCCGCCCGGCCGCCCGATGAGGACGCCGTCGGCGCCGACGCCGCGTCGCCGGTCGCACACCGCGCGCACCCGGACGGGGCCGAACGGAACCGGTCCACCGCCAGGAGCGGGGACGAGGAGGACGAGGAAGTCGTTCCCGGCCGCCTCGAGCTTCACCATCTTGACCGCGTCGCCACCCGCGGCGCGCCGCTGCGTCGTCGTCGGGCGGGCTGCAGCGACCTGGGCCATCGCCTTCAGTCTCGCACCGCCGGTTCGCCGGCCGTGCACCCTCCGGCGAGCCCGCCGGCGAGCGCCGCGAGCAGCACGTCCTCGGGGTCCTCGTCGTCGCGGACCCAGTGGACCCGCGGGTCCCGCCGGAACCACGACCACTGCCGTCGCGCCGACGCGCGGGTCCGCGCGACCGCCTCGCGTACGCACTCCTCGAGCGGCGCGCCGTTCTCGACGTGGGCGAGCAGCTCCTTGTAGCCGAGCGCCTGGCGCGCGGTGCGTGACAGTCCGCCGGGCCCCGAGGAGAGCCGCCGCACCTCGTCGACCAATCCTTCGGCGACCCAGCGGGTGAACCGCTCTTCGATGCGCCGGTTGACGACGTCGGGGACGAAGGGAAGGCCGACGAGCACGACATCGGTGGGGGGGTACGCGGTCAGCCCAGGCCCGTACGCGGAGAACGGACGGCCCGACCCGAGCGTGACCTCGAGCGCGCGGACGATGCGCCGGCCGTTCGACTCCGTGGTGCGCGACGCGGCGACCGGGTCCAGCGCGGCGAGCCGTGCGTGCAGCGCGGCCAGGCCTCCGGGCGTCCGTGCGTCGCGCTCGAGCGCGGCGCGGACCTCGGGATAGCGCGCCGGGATGTCGAGGCCGTCCACGGCCGCGCGCAAGTAGAGCCCGGTGCCACCCACGAAGAGGGCACGCCGACCCCGGCGGGCGATGTCGGCACGAGCGGCGACAGCCCGGCACTGGAACTCGCGCAGAGCGAACTCCTCACCAGGGTCCACGAGGTCGAGGAGGTGGTGCGGCACCTCCGCGCGGTCCTGCTGCGAGGGCTTCGCCGTGCCGATGTCCATGCCGCGGTAGACGGTCATCGAGTCGACGCAGACGAGCTCGACGTCGCCGTGGCGCCGTGCCACGGACATCGCGAGCGAGGACTTGCCGGACGCCGTGGTCCCCACCAGGGCGACGGCCGGCGCGCTCAAGCGGCGGTGACCGGGATCCGGCGGCGGTGCGCGGGGGCGGCCGTCCGCCGCACGAGGGCGCCGACGAGATGGTGGGGCGCGGCGCCGGTCACCTCGACGTCGCAGAACGCGCCAGGCGAGACCTCCGCGACGGGGTCGGGCGCGAAGTGCACGAGCTTGCCCTGGCGGGTGCGGCCGGTGAGGACCGCCGGGTCACGGCGGCTCGGTCCCTCGACGAGCACCTCTTCGGTCCGACCCACGCGCGCCTGGTTGCGCCGGAGGGCGGCGCGCTCGACGACCTGGCGCAGCTGCTCGAAGCGCTCGGCCACGACCTCGGGCGGGACGAAGGCGTCGCCCATGTCTGCGGCCCGCGTGCCCGGGCGCGGCGAGAAGATGAACGTGTACGCGCTGTCGTACTGCGCCTCCGCCGCCACCGCGAGCGTCTCGGTGAAGTCGTCGTCCGTCTCCCCGGGGAACCCCACGATGATGTCGGTCGTCACCGCGAGGTCTGTCACCGCAGCCCGCGCCGCGGCGAGCCGGGTGAGGTAGCGCTCTGCGGTGTACCCGCGCCGCATCGCGGCGAGCACGCGGTCGCTCCCCGACTGGAGGGGCAGGTGGAGCTGCTCGCAGACCGCGTCGACCTCGGCCATCGCGGCGATCGTCTCGGGGCGGAGATCCTTGGGGTGCGGGCTCGTGAAGCGGACCCTGCGCACCCCGTCCACCGCACCGACCTTGCGGAGGAGCTCGGCGAAGAGCGGGCGCCGGCGCGTGAGATCGCGGCCGTAGGAGTTGACGTTCTGGCCGAGGAGCGTCACTTCCACGACCCCGCGTCGCGCGAGCGCGCCGACCTCGTCGACGAGGTCGGCCACCGGCCGGCTCACCTCGGGGCCGCGCACTGACGGGACGATGCAGAAGGCGCACGAGTTGTCACAGCCGGTCTGGATGGTGACCCACGCCGCGTAGGGCAGCTCGCGCGCCGCGGAGAGCGCGGGGGCGTGGTCGACGAGGGCGGGGTCGGGTGCGTCGAGGACCTCCACGAGCGGCCCTTCCCTGGCGGCCCGGCGGAGCAGCTCGGGCGCCTGGGCGAGATTGTGCGTCCCGAACACGACGTCGACGTGGGGTGCCTTCTCCCGGACGAGCTCGCGGTCCTTCTGGGCGAGGCAGCCCCCGACGGCGATCTGAAGGTCCGGCCGTCGCTGGCGCAGCGTCTTCAGGTGCCCGAGGTGGCCATAGAGCCTGTTGTCCGCGTTCTCCCGGATGCAGCAGGTGTTGAAGACCACGAGGTCTGCGTCCTCGAGGCCCTCGGCCGGCTCCATCCCCTCGGCCGCGAGCAGCCCTGCGAGGCGCTCCGAGTCGTGCTCGTTCATCTGGCACCCGAACGTGCGGACGAGGAACTTCCGGCTCACCGCCCGAGTCTACGCCGGGGGGTCGCCGGCCCCGGCGTCCTCGCGGCCGCCGTCGACGACGACGCCGCCGGTGTCCGCATGCAGCACCAGTACGCGCCCCGCCACGCCGGCGTCCGCGAGCGCCGCGCGGCCCGACGCGGCGACGCCCTGCGCCTCGGGCGCCAGGCAGATCCCGAGCAGCGTCGGTCCCGCGCCCGACCAGCACGCGGCGCGCGCCCCGCCCGCTTCGAGCGCAGCGAGCAGCCGCGGCGCCTCGGGGAACAGCGGGGTCCGGGGCGGCTGGTGCAACCGGTCGGCGGTCGCGGCGGGGACGAGCTTCCGGGCGTCGGCCAGGCCGTCGAGGAGCAGAGCGAGCCGGCCAAGGTTGAAGACCGCGTCGGCGCGGGGGATCCGTGCGGGGAGCGCCGCACGGGCGCGCGCCGTCTCGAGCGGATGATCCGGGACGAGCGCGACGAACGCGAGTCCCGGGTCGAGCGGCAGGCTCGACACCCGCCAGCCCTCGTCGAGCGCGCTGACCGCGACCAGACCCCCGGCAGAGGCGGCGGCCGCGTTGTCGGCGTGCCCCTCGGCGCGCGCTGCGACCGCGAGCGGATCGGTCGCGCCCGACGCGGCGGCCGCGGCCACGGCGATCGCGGCGGAGGACCCCAGGCCGCGCGCGACGGGCACCTCGGAGCGCACCCGGATCGCGAGGCGGTCGTGGCCGCACACGGCGACGGCGACGCGGGCCGCGAGGTGCGAGGCGTCGGCCGGCAGGTCCGAGCCCTCCCCCGAGCTCGACAC
>Ga0307372_10002961_pt1 | contig 27624 bp, 14 predicted proteins | sample OX1MG_FD_202533 | JGI IMG/M metagenome (GOLD analysis project Ga0307372, IMG submission 202533) | Soil microbial communities from Risofladan, Vaasa, Finland - OX-1 | ecosystem: Environmental > Terrestrial > Soil > Coastal area > Acid sulfate soil | place: Finland: Risofladan, Vaasa | collected... | reverse complement strand
TCAGTGTGACTGTCGCTGTCGCGACGGCCGCCGCCACCAGCGGGTGCGAGGAGGCCTTCAAGTTCACCTTCACACCCGACACCCCGTTGGGGCTCAGTGTGACGGCGGCGAGCGTCTTCGTCGGTGTTGCCGCCGTGAGCTTCACGTGAGTGGTGGGCGGTGATGTGTAACCCGAGGCGGTGATGGTCACCGTGTATGTGACTGTCAGGTTGACGAGCAGGTGGAGCGTGCAGCTGGCAGCTGTTGTCGCCCCCGCCACGGGTGTGCACGAGGTCTTGACGCCGCTCCCCGCGCTCATCTTCACCTGGGGGAGGGTCGCGGGCGCTGTCTGGAGGGTCACGGTGGCCGAAATCTCGCCGATGCCGAGTGTGAACGACGCGGCGGCGGGTGTCGTCGCCGGTGCTGTGGCGCGGCTCGGGCACACCACGAGCTTGCGGGTGCCGGGTGACGGCTTGTCTGTGCCCGAGCCGATCCCGCTGAACGTGACTGTGTAGACGTCCGGCACGAGGCTCGTGAACGACGCAATGGCGCTTGTCGCCGAACCCACCGCGACGACGCTCTCTGTGCTGCCGAGCCCCTTCTCGAGCAGCTTGTGGGTGCCGCACGCTGTCGTCGCCTGCCCGACGTTGGCCGGCGCGAGCTTCACCGTGACGCCGTTCGCGGAGGCCGCTGCAACCTTGCTCGTGACGGTCACCTGCACCGGGATCGACGGGGCGTAGACCGAGAAGTTCTCGACGAACTTGCTGGTTGTGCCGGTCGAGAAGCTGATCGGTGCAATCGTTGTATATGTATCGCCGACTGTGATCGAGTAGCTCCCAACGGGGACCTTTGTCGTGAACGTGTAGCTCCCTGTCGACGTCGTGGTGGTGGTGTATGTCTTCCCTGTGCTCGCCGTGAGCGTGAGCGGCAGTGTGTGGATCGGATTTGTGCTGCGCCGACCTGTGGCCGAGACCGTGACTTTCCCGCTCACCGTGACGAGCTGCTGGGTGAGGGTATAGGTCTTGATCGCCGGGTTCTCACCTGGCGTGTAGGGGATCGGCCCGAGGGTGGTGGTCTCGTAAAGCGGGGCGGCGAGGGTGAAGCTGTAGGTGGTCGGGTCGATCTTGAAGGTGAAGAGCGTGTATGCGCCTGTCTTCTTGGCGGTGGCTGTGCTGCAGGTCTTGGGCGTTGTGCTGCCGACTGTGAATGTGCAGCTGAGCGTCGGCCCGATCGCGCTCGTTGCGGTCACGGTGGCGATGACGCCGGTGCCCACGCCCTTCAGCAGGATCTGCTGGGAGAGCTTCGTCGCCGTGAGCGTGAAGTTGGCGGTGTTCTTCTTACTGACTGCGGATGTCAGCGTCGATGCCGTCGTTGTGAACCCCGCCGCACTGGCGCACAGGAGGTACTTCGTTCCCGGCACGAGGCCTCCGGTCGTGCCCACCAGGAGGAAGGTGCCGTTTGTGGTCGTCGCGCTGAATGTCGCACCTGACGAGCATGTTGTGCCCGAGGTGGCCGTAACGGTCGCGCCGCTGAGCACTTCTGACGCGCCCGTGCTTGTGGGGTTTGTGGGCACGAGCACGCCGATGACCGTGCCCTTCAGCCAGCCCTGGTCGACGAGTGTGGGCTTCACGGTCAATGTGCCGCCCGATGGGAGCGTGAGCGTTCCGCTTGTGAAGGTCTGGATCGCCGGACCCGTGATCGTGAAGTGGTAGGTGCCGGCCGCCGTCGGTGTCAGCGCGTTGGTGAAGGTGACTTTGTATGTCGCACCTGTCTTGACGAGCGTCTGCTGGTCGACCTGTGCTGTGTGGCCGCCTGTTCCGAGGTACAGCGTCACCTTCGGGAGTGTGAGCGATGTGCCGGGCACCGTTGTCGCCTTCGGGATCACGACGAGAGTGACCTGCGCCTGGAGCGTGAGTGTCGCGGCCGGCAGTGTCAGGCCTTTGCACGTTCCCGGTGTGCAGAGCGGGATCGCGACCGCGCTCAGGGTCCGACTGACGTAGCCCGGCTTGCTGAGCGTGATCTTGTACGTTCCGGGTTGGGCGGCGCCCCCCGACGCACCGGTTGCCGGATCGGACCACTTGAGCGCACCGGCTGTGCCCTCGATCGCGCTGATGTGGTCCGTCGACGACAGGTTGTTGGCGACGCCTGTGGAGTTTGTGGGCGTGAGGGCGGAGGGTGTCACGGCGACCGAGACGCCGGTCGAGGGAGAGATCGTTCCGTTCACCGGCACCGGCACGGCTGTGATCAGCTCGTCGAGCTGGCTTGTCCCCGATCCCGGGAGCGAGATGACCTTCTTCAGCGTCTCGAACTGCCCGGCGTGGTCGCTCACGAGGAGGGTCACCTGTGTGCTGACGAACTTCGGCACCGAGCCTGTGGTCGGGTACGTCCACACTGTCGAACCGGGTGGCGGCGGGACGAGGTTGACGGTCGTGATCTCGGGGGTCCCGGGTGTGCCGTTCGTCTGCGTGGCGTACCCGGTCGTGCCGGTCACCGAGACCGACGGCAGTGTGGCGGTGGCGTAGGACGGCAGCACCTTCGTGCATGTGGCAGCCACGGCTGTGTCCGCCCGGACGGGGCAGTCCTTCGTGATGCCGACCCCGCTCCCTCCGCTCCCGGCGATCGCGTACGGGAATTGCAGACGGACCGAGATGTTCCCGTGTGACGGCGCGAGCACCGCGGGGTAGATCGCGGTGTTGTCCGGCCTGGCGACGAACTCGTCCGCAGGCGCGGTCGCGCGGGTGTGCGCGGATGTGAGCGACGTGCACGCCGCAGCTGTGCTGAGTGTTGTCGAGGGAAGCGCGAACGTCGCGACGTAGGTGTCGGCCGAGATGAGGGCGGAGAACGAGACCGGTCCCCCCTGCGCTGTCGACAGCTTGGCGATCGGTGTCACGAGCCCGTGTGTGGTTGTGAGCCGGGACACGACGACGCAGACGCCGGGCTGCGGCTGGAGGGTGCCGTTGGTCGTCTGGTAGTACGTCTTCACCTGGAACGTCGGCCCTTCGGTGAGGCTGATGTTGTCGGTGAGGGCCTCGCCCGGCGCGACGGACACGCTGGACTCGGAGACGTCGTAGAGCGTTGTCCCTGTCTTGGGCCCGACCTTCAGGACGTAGTTGCCCGCAGGGACGTCGACGATCGTGTACGTGCCGCTGCTCGTGCTCGCGTACGTGGTGGGTGCCCCGAGCGGTTTCGTCCCGTTGAGGAGCACCACCGTCGGTGTGGGGATGGGCTGACCGGTCGCGGCGCTGAGCACCACGCCGCTTATGGTGGCCAGACCCGGCAGGGAGATGATCGGCGCCGTCACGGTCGCACCTTCGGGCACGCTCACCTGGACCCCGGCGTCGGCGAAGCCCTGGCTCGCTCCCAACGCGGTGACCTCGTGGAGCCCGGGCGAGACCTTGTTGATCGTGTAGACGCCGGTCCCGTTCGTCTTCTGGAGCGTGGGCTTGCCGTCGAGCTCGACCGGCACTGTGGGGAGCGGCGCCCCGGTGAACTCGTTCACCACGCTCCCGGTGATGGTGCCGGTGTTCACGCTCGCCTGGCCGACGTACGGGAGTGTGAAGTCGATTGTCTTGGTCTCCCCTGCCTTCACGTCGACGGACGCGGACTGCGTCGTGTAGCCGAACGACGTCGCGCTGAGCACGTACTGGCCCGGTGGGATCTGACCGAAGTCGAAACCGCCGACCGGCGAGACCGACTCACTCAGCGTCTTGAAGGTGGCGGTCTGGTTGGAGAGGGTGAGCCCGACGTTCGCCAGGCCCGAGCCACTCGTCGAGACCACGCCGACCACGTTCGCGCCGGAGGTGGTGAGCGAGGCGTTCACCGTGCTGTTCCCGGTGAGCTTTACGAGCTGGGTCTGGGTGATCCAGCCCTGTCCGGAAACGGTGAGGGTCCATGTGCCGGGGATGGCGAGGTTCGGGAGCGTGTACGTGCCGACCGGCGAGACGGTGGAGGTGGTGGCGGTCGCGGTTGTGGAGCCATCGGTGGCCGTGACCGTCACGTCGCCCACCGGCTGACCGCTCGTCCCGTCCGAGACCGTGCCGGTGATCGAGCCGACCCCCGGCTCGAGCTTGAGGTTCACGCCGGCGAGGCTGGCGCTCGCTGCGAGCGTGGCGGACGTGATCTGCGTGCCGTAGCCGGTGGCGCTCGCGCTCACGAGGTAGGTGTCGGGAGTGTTCAGCCCGCTCACCGACCAGGTCCCCACGCCCTTCCCGGTGGTCGGCGTGACGGTCGTCACCGTGACCGACCCGTCGGACACCGTGATCGAGACGCCGCCGACGGGGCCGTTCGGGCCCGTCACGGTCCCGCTGAGCGAGCCGGTCCCCGGGCTGAGCGCGGTGTCGAGCGTGACGTTGTTCCCGGTCGAGGTCTGCACGATGTACTTGCGGGTGTTGTAGCCGGGCTCGGTGAACGAGACGAGGTACGTCCCGGGCGCGGCGACGCCCGTAAAGACGAAGGAGCCGTCGGGCCGCGTCGTGGTGGTGAGCGTCGGGGTGATGGCGGCGACGAGACCGGGGAAGAAGGCAGCGGCGGCCTGGGTGCCGTAGACCTTTCCGTCGGGGATCTGGGTCGCGTGGTGCAACGCGCGGACGAGCATCGGTTCGGGCTGCGCCGCCCCTGTCGCCCGCTTCGGGGGCGCTCGGGTCGCGTGTCCACCGTGCGTGTGGGCGGCGCCGGGCCGGTGGCGGACCGCGGCGGCAAGCAGCGCGGTCGGCCACCGGCCGTAGGAAACTCCCGCCCGGGCGAGGGTTCCCGACGACGTGCCGGACGCACCGAGCACCTGTGTGGAGACGAGCGAGGTCGGCTTCAGCGTGACGGTCACCCCGCCGGGCGCCGACCCCGACACCTTGCCGGCCACCTCGACGCCGGGCTTGGACCCGGTCTTCGACGGTGTGGAGCCCGAGCCCGATCCTGTCGACTTCTTCCCTGTCGACTTCTTCCCTGTCGACTTCTTCCCTGTGGAGGAGGAGCCTGTCGAGGACTTCCCTGTCGACGAGGAACCTGTCCCGCTCGACGAACCGTTCCCATGGTGCTGGTGGAGTGTGGACTGCGCGACTGCCGAGCGGTGGAGGTGGTTGGAGAGAGCCCGGATGCCGACGATGGCGACGGCGGCCCAGAGGGCCACCACGAGGCCGATGACAAGCGCCTTGAAGGCCCATCCCGGCAGCCACGGGCGGGAGGTGAAGGACCCCTCGGCCGTGACCGGCGTGCCACGCCCCTGCACCTGGACAGCGAAGGGGTGCCGCTTCTTCTCGCCGGAGACCTGCCGGTGGGCACGGATCCTTCCCGTCACATGGAGCTGACGTCCGGGAAGGAGGAGCGGCGACTCGGGACGGAAGTCCACCTCGAGCTTCTGGTCGGGGACGACGGCCTGGAGGTGCACCTGCTGGCTCTGCCCGCTCCGGTTTCGAAGGACGAGGGCGAAGCGGCCTCGGCGGCCGCCGACCACGTCCATCGGGTCGACGCGCGCCGAGATCGTGGCGCCGTCGCCGACGAGCACCTGGAGGTCGTGCCGACCGGACGACCGTCGCTCCTCTTGAGTTCCGGTACCCGCCCCGTTGCGGGGCGCCGCCACGGCACCGGCGGTCCGGCGGCCGGGGAGCACCCTACGGGCACCGTCCCCCTCCGCCGCCAGCGGGCGCGCCTCCACGGAGAGAAGGAGCGCGCAGGGCGGGTAACCGCGCGGGAGAGAGAGGTGGAACGGGACATGGGTCTGTTCGCCCGGCGCGAGCGGGCCGACGCGCTCCGGGAGCCCGTACCAGCCGGACTCGAGACCGGACAAGGAGAGCGCGAAGGCACACGGCTCGTCGCGCAGGTTCGTCACCGAGAGGGAGGCGTTCGCGACCTCACCGGGCGCGACCTGGATCTCGGGCGCCGAGATGGAAGCTGCCGCGCGGGGGTCGATCGGGAGGGGCGCAGCTTCCGTTGCATCCAAGGGTGCGCGGTCCAAGGCTGGGCCGGGGTCTTTCCGCCCGTTCCCGTTCATGATCTCCGCGCCGGCTTCGTCGACGCTCACGACGTCACCTTGATCGGGTCCAACTTCGTTGTGCACTTGCCCGGGGTGGGTGTCCCCGCGTTGGGTGTGCCCGTTTCGGGTGTGCCCGGGGTGGCTGTGCCCGGGGTCGACCGGGTCGACGTCCCCGTGGCTGTGGTCCCGCAGGCCGGGGCGGCCGCACCCTGTGCGGTCGTCACCTCGACGGTCACCTGCGGCGACGTGCCGGCCGGGTAGGCGACCCCCACGATGTAGCTCTGGGGGGCCTCGACGCCCGAGAAGGTGAACACCCCCGCGCTGTTCGTGGTGGTCGTGGCCGCCACAGTGCCCGGGTAGGCGCTCGTGAGGTACAGGTACGCCTCGGCGCCGGGGAGGGGCGCACCGCTCGTCACGTTGACGACGACACCGGTGATCGAGGCGGGAGGGGAGAGGGTCGGGCTCTGTGTCTGCTGCTGTCCGGCTGCGAAGGCCACGATGCTCGAGACCGGGATGCCGCCCTGCTGCGAGAAGTTCAGCGTGTAGGTGCCGGGCGTGATGCCCTGGATCGCGTACGCGCCCGCCGTGGGCTGTGCCGCCGTCGTGACCTGGTAGCTGGTCGTCCCCGACACGAGACTGACCGCGACCTCTGCGATCCCGCCGCCGGTGGTGCTCGTCACGACGCCCACCAGCGTGGCCGTGTCCGCCACGAGCGACTGGTCGACTGTCTTCAGGTTCGATGTGGCGGCGTTGAGGACGAGGTCGACGGTCTGGCTCTCGAGGTCGGAGCGGCTGAACGTCACCGTGTAGGTGCCGGGCACCGCCAGGCCTGTGAGCGAGTAGGAGCCGACCGGGTTGACGCTCGAGGTCACGGTGGTGACCGTGGTGCTCCCGTTGCTCGCGGAGACGAGGACGCCCCCGCCCGGGGTGCCAGAGGGCGTCGTCACCGCCCCCGAGATCGATCCCTTGCCCGGCAGCAGGTAGACGGCGAGACCGGTCACGTGCTGGTTGGCCGTGAGGGAGACGGCGAGGGTCTGCGAGGCGTAGCCGCTCGCCGCCACGGTGATGCTGATCGTGGCGGGAGAAGGGAGGTTGGCGAGGCTGAAGTTGCCCACCGACCCGGGCGTCGTCACCGACACGGTCGTGTAGGTCGTCGAGCCCGAGGTGGCCGTCACCGTCGCGCCGCCCACCGGTCCCTTCGAGCTCGAGACCGTCCCCTTGATGGCGCCGTTCCCCGGGGTGAGGGCGATGGAGATGCCGCTGCGGTCCTGCCCACCGCCGAGGGTGATCTCCTGGACCGTGGGTGCGTCCCCGGCGGCGATGACGACGAGCTGGTAGGTGGCGGGCGACGGGATCCCCGGGAGGTCGAACGCCCCGCCGAGAGGAAGCGTGACGCTCGTCACGACGGTCCCGCCGGCGGTCACGCCGCCGACGATCCCGGTCGCCGCCCCGCTGCCCGAGCCGCCGCTGCCCGAGCCGCCGCTGCCCGAGCCCCCTCCGCCCGAGCCGCCGCTGCCCGAGCCCCCTCCGCCCGAGCCGCCTCCGCCCGAGCCCCCTCCGCCCGAGCCGCCTGTTGTCGCCGTCCTGGGCGTCGACGACGCGATCACGGGTTGGGGCGTCGGCAGCTGGACGGTCAGCACCGCTCCCGCCACGTTCGGCCCGCTCACCTGGCCGGAGAGCGTTGCAGGCAGGCCGCCGATCGAGATGTCGACCCCGGTCGCCACCTGCTTGGACGTGAGCGTCACCGGCTTCGCCGAGGCCGCGCTGATCGCGTCCGGGTACCAGAGCTCCGCAAAACCTGCGCCGCTGTAGCTCAGGTCGTAGTTGCCCGCCGGCAGCCCGGAGAAGTGGTACGCCCCGCTCGCGTCGGTCGCGGTCGACGCGATCGGCGACGTGACGTCGCCCTTCTTGTACAGGTTCGCCGTGACGCCCGAGACGGGCTTGCCGGTCGTGAGGAGGGTCACGACGCCCGCGATTGACGCCGAGCCGGTCGCCGGCTGGGCGCGGTTCGCCTCGGCGACCTGCAGCGCGAGGGCGCGGTCGGCGTTCGACTGGCCGACCACCTGGGAGAGCGTGGCGCTCAGCACTGCGGCGAAGACGGTCCCGGCGACGAGCAGGCCGAGCAGAGCGAGGGCCCCACGGCTGAGGCGTGGCGGCTGCACCCAGGCCCCCTGGGAGACCACCGGCGCCTCGGGGGGACCGGCCTCCACGCGGAACGGGCGGATCTTCGGGTTTCCCAGCCAGGGTCGGCGGGCGGCGAGCTCGGCGGAGGCGATCACCCGCTCGCCCGGTCCGAGGGTGGGCGCCGCCGGCTCGAACGTGAACCGGATCGTGCCCGTGTCGTCCTTGCCCTCGAGGTGCGCCTCGGTCTCGGAGGTGCCGGCGTTCTCGAGCACGATGGCGACGCGGGCAGCATGCCCCGCAGTGACGCTCGAGGGATCGACGGCGAGCGAGAGCTGGGAGTCCGCCGGGACGGAGAGCTCGACGGGTACCGTCAGCACCTCGCCGGGCTCGGTCAGCTCGCGCACTTCGACCTCGAGCGAGCGACGGCCCGCGGGGATCCCCTCGGGCAGGGTGACGACGATCGTCGCCGTGCCGCTCGTGGAGGGGAAGAGCGACAGCGTTCCAGGGGTCACCTCGGACCACGCCGGGTCGAGCCCCAGCACACGGATCTCGTGGCCGCTGATCAGTGCTCCGGTGTTGGTGACCGCCACCGTGAGCGTCACCGGCTTTCCCGGTCCGGCGGTGACGTGTTGGGGGGAGACGTCGGCGCGCATGGTCAGCTCGTCGCCACGAGTGTCAAGGTCGGGGTCGCCGTGTCACCTGCGACGACGGTCACCTGCACGGTGGCGGTCTGGCCCGACAGCGTCGCGGTGACCGAGTAGGTGCCCGGCGCGACGCCCGACAGGCTGAAGCTGCCTGCCGGGTCGGTGGTCGAGACGGTGGTGAGGGGGGGGCCGCCATCGGTCACGGTGATCGTGGCGCCCGCGACGCCGGTGCCGCCCAGCATCACCGTGCCGTCGATGGAGCCGTTCGCCGGCGCCATCGTGGCGTCGACGCCGCTCGCGGAGGCTCCCGAGCCGAGGTTCACGGGGATGGTGACGCTCGTGTACCCGCTGAGCGAGAACGTGAGGGTGTACTGCCCCGGGGTGGGGAGACCCGCGAGCTCGAAGCTGCCGATCTGGCCCGCCGTGAGGGTCTGGGTCGAGACCGGCTTTGTCGCTCCGGTGATGGTCACCGTCACGCCGCCGAGCGCGCCGCCGCCCTGGGCGACCACTGTGCCCGAGATGTCGCCGGCTCCGCCCGAGAGCGAGACGGTGAGGCCCTTCAACGCCTGGCCCGGACCCAGCTGCTGCGCGATCGTCGCTGTTCCGTAGCCGGGAGCGGCGAACGTGAGGAGGTACGTGGCGGGGGACGGCAGGTTCCCGAGGGTGAACGTGCCCACAGCGCCGCTCGTCGGGGTCGCGGTCTTGAACGTCTGGCCGTTCGCCGAGGCCGTCACGGTCACGCCGCCGAGGGCGCCCGAACCGCCCGTCACCATGCCCGAGATCGATCCGGGCTGCGCGGAGAGCGTGATCGTGTTGGCGATGTCGTGCTGGCCGCCGGTGAGGACCTCGGTGTCCGAGCCCGGCTGGAAGCCGGGGGCCGTGAAGCTCAGGTCGTACGAGTTGGGGGTCGGGATGCCCGTGATCGTGTAGCTGCCCGAGCTCGACGTCGTCACGGTAGCGACCGGGGTCGTCGACGACCCCTGGCCGGGGGTGACGGTGACGGTCACCGAGGGCGGCGGTGTCTCTCCGGTCACGACCGAGCCGGTGATCGAGCCGGGAAGGCCTTTCACCACCGCGCGCAGGCCGCCGGTCTTTTTCAGCCCGTGCACCTGGATGGTCTTGCCGCCTGACTCGGAGGCCGACGACGGGTACCACTCGGTCGTGAACCCCTGCGCGCTGATCTCGATCTTGTAGGGGCCCGGCAGGAGCCCCGGGATGGCCCATGTGCCGTCCGCCGCCGTCGCCGTGGAGGCCTGAAGCACGGCTCTCCCGGCCTGCTCGAGGGCGTAGGCCTGGACGGTGATGCGACCCACGCCGCTCCCGGTGCTTGCGGCGTCGACGATGCCGGCGAGGGTGCCGCCGGCGGCGATGTCGAGTCCGGACTTGGGCACGGCTCCCGCAGGCGGCGGGTTGGCCCCCGCACCCGACGAGTGATAGGCGGCGTTGGCGTTGGTCGGATGGCTCGACGCGTAGAACGAGGCGGGCGCGATCTTCTGCGGCGGATTGCTGTTGAGCGCGTGGTTCAGCGCCACGACCATGACGGCGGCCCACACCCCGACGATCGCCGCCAGGAGCAGGATCGTCCTCGCGCCTCGTGGAAAGATCGGGCGTTGCCGGAAGGTGACCCCGGTTTCCGCCTGCGCCTCGGTTGACGAGGCGACGAGCTGGGCGCGGTGTGCCACCTCGTTGCCGAGCAACCGTCGCTTGCACGAGACCGTGAGTCTCGCCGTCGAATCGTGGCCCGGCCCGATGCGCAGCGCCGCGGGCTCTGGCCGGCAGGTGAGCAGGTGGGCGGTATCGGTGGCGGCGAGGTCCACCTCGAGCGGGACGTTCCCCGTGTTGCGGCAGACGACGTCGTAGGAGGTGCGGCGCCGTGCGGTGCGGTCAGAGGGGTGAACGGCGAGCGACATGGACGGCGCCGGGCGCACCTGCACGGGCAGGAACTGGACCGTCGACGCGGCCGGCTCGGCGGTCGAGCGGACCTGCACGGGGAGCCGGTAGGCACCCGCGGCGAGCCCCGGCGGCGCCGTGATCGTCACGGTCACCGTGCCCGTCCCGTCGGGGAAGAGCGGCAGCAGGTCCGGCTCCGCGGTCCACTCGAGGCCTGTCCGGTTCTCGAGCTCGACCCGGACCCCGTCGATGACCGCGAGGCCGTTAGTGACGTCGACGGCGAGCTCGACCGGCTCGCCGGGGACGAGCGCGTCCTGCGGCTCCTCGAGCTGGACCCTCATGGCGAGTCGCCCCCGTCGGTGCCCGCGGCCCCGTCGGCACCGCCTGCCCCGTCGGTGCCCGCGGCCCCGGCGGCAACGCCTGCCCCATCGGGACCTGCGGCCCCGTCAACCCCTGCGGCCCCGGCCTGCACGCCGGCCCCCGGACGTCCCTCCATGACGAGCGCCGCGCCGGACCGGAACCTGCGCAGTGGCGGCGACTCGTCCGGCTCGATCGCCGGAGCCGGCGGGCGCGCGATGTGGTCGGCGACCTCGACGCGCATCTCTTCGACCGGGGCGCCGCGGTCCTGCCACCCTGCCGCGTCGACGCCCAGCTCGATCTCGACGTAGAGGCCCGGTTTCGCCGGTGCCCCCGCCCACAACGACGGTGGGAGCCGGTGCTTGTCACCGGCGAGAGAGAGGCGCCAGGCTGACTCCGCGATCGCCGAGGGGAGGAGTGTGTGCGGGAGGGCGTCGTGCCGGAGCACGGTGCGCAGGACCGCACCGAGGAGCTCGTGCTCGTCGCGCTGCTCTCTTGCCCAGACCGTCACGAAGTAGCGGAGCGAGACCTGCTTGGGCTGGGGCCGCTGCTGGCGCCGGCCGTCGTCCGACACGCGCTGGTCCCGCCCCGAGCTGTTCGACCGGTCCGACTGCGCGATGTCCCAGAGGAAGACGTCGACCGTCGGGCGGGCCAGCGAAGCCGTCCAGCTGCTCTCGGGCGCGCGGAACGAGAGGTCCACGTCCGATTCGGGTAGCGGCACCTGCTGTCGCAAGAACGACTCGAGCGCCTTGTCGACGTGGTGGATCACCGAGTATTTCCCTCCGCGGGGCCGCCGGGGCCCTTCCCCGCCCGCCGCAGACTGTAGCAACGGCGGGCGTGAACGGGAAGGTACGAAGGCAAGTTCTCGGAGGTCGGCAGGCACGCAAGGCCCTCCGGCCCGCGATCCGGAGCCCCCCCGGGTGCCTGCTTGAGCCCCCGCCCGACCGCCGGCCCGGTGCCCCGACCCGACCGCCGGCCCGGTGCCCCCACCCGACCGCCGGCCCGGTGCCCCGACCCCTACCGAAATTCGCCCCCGCAAACCCCTTGGGTCGCGGGACAGCAACTGGTACGCTCCGCGGACCCCGAGGGGGTGCTCAGGGTCGGGGAGGCGTAGGTGCGAGGAGTCGGGCGGGACACCGGATCGACGGGTGGATCCCTACCAATTCGCGGGGTGGCCGGCAGGGCGACTGCGCGGCGCGCCGTCGTGCGGTTCCAGCTGGCGTGCGTCCGGCTGGGCTGGGCCGGCCCGAGGAAGGGGCCATCCTGGGCACTAGACGACCTCGCCGACGTACCAGCCACGGCTCGCGAGGCGGAGGCGGCGCGCGCGCTGATCGAATTGTCCGACGCCGGAGACGTGGACACGCTGCGCGGGTTGCTCCGCCCGGATCCCGCGCGGGTGGCCGCGTCGTGGACCGTCGCCTGTTACCGCATCGGCGACCTCGTCCCGCACGCCCTCCGCGACTTCACGGACCCCGTCGACGCGGTGGCCACGCTCGCCGACTGCGGCGACGACGACCACCTGGCCGCCGAGCTCGTCGCGTCCACGGCCGAAGGGCTCTGCTGGGTGGCGCTCGTGCGCACCGGCGCGCAGGTGCGCTTCCAGTTCTTCAACCAGGAGAGCGTCCTCGCCCGGCCGGGCCGACACGCCCTCTCCGACGGCGAGCAGGAGGCCGTGGCGGTGGCCCGCGCCAACTGGACGACGGTGCTGTCGTCCTGGCACGCCCACCAGGGTCCGACCGGTTCGATCACTTCCGGTGGCGTCGCCCCGATCGGTGGCGCGTTCCTGGCGCCACGCGCCGGCCCCGACCCCATCGCCGGCCCCGACGCCCTTGCCGGCCCCGACGCCCTTGCCGGGCCCGGCGCCCTCGACGCCGGCGCGGGTCTCCTGGGCGCCGCCGCCGCGGGCTCCCTCGGCGCCGAGCTCTTCGGCGGCGCACCGCCGCTGGCCGAGGTCGCCGTCACCCTGACGGACTTGGCGGAGGTGGTCAGTGCCATCGCCGTGGCGGTCGAAAGGCTCGAGCGGACCCTGGGCGCGGTCGCGACGCGGCTCGAGACCGTGTTCCCGTCGTTCCCCTCGCCCGTCTCCGCCGGCCGGCCGGCGGTGCCGCGCCCCGTCTCGGCCTACCCTGCCAGCGATCCGGTCGAGGCGTTCCGTGAGCCGTCGCACCGTTGGTGGACGCCGAAGCACCGTGTCGTGAGGCGGCGCCCGGCCGTCGGCGACACCACCGCCGAGCCCCTGTGAGAAGCGCCTCCCGTGCGTGGCGCGCGGGAGCGACGGTGATCGGCCTCACCGTCGCAGGTCTCGGCGCGAGCGGCTGCTCGGTTTTCGGCGGAGGCTCACCGTCGTCGTTCCAGGAGTCCGTGTTCCACCTGGAGGCAGGGCAGTGCCTGGTGCCCCCGAAGAAGGTCCAGGCCGATCTCACCTCGATCCAGGTCGTGTCCTGCACGACCGCCCACACCCAGCAGGTCTACGCGCTCGTGCAGGACCACGCGGGGTCGACCTACCCCACGCCGACGAAGCTCGACAACTTCGCGAACGCCGCCTGCCTCGACCGCTTCGCCGCCTTCGACGGCGTCCCCTATCAGCGATCGAAGCTCTACTTCACCTACCTGCTCCCGTCGGTCCGAAGTTGGGCGGACGGCGACCGCGCCGTCGTCTGCGTCGCAGAGACGGTCGGAAAGCCCCTCAAGAAGACGTTGAAGGGGGCGAAGATCTAGTGACCCGCCTCTTCTCGAGCCGGAACCCCGCAGGGATGAGGAGGATGGCCCCGGGGCATGGCTCGACGGACGGCGCGGGGGAACCGGACGGCGCGGGGGAACCGGACGGCGCGGGGGAACCGGACGGCTCCGGCTCGGCCTCGCGTCGCCACCTCGCCGGTCGTATCGCCGTCGTGGAGCAGCGCGTCCGGTCGGCGACCGCACGCCGACGCGAGGCGGGCGAGGCCTCGAGCGACCCCATGCCGGGCCTGGTCGTGTCCGATGCGAAGGCGGTGTGGCTGGTGAACGGCGCGTCGCCGTTTTCCGACATCCTCGATTTCGACGGCGCCGCCGCGAGGGGCGCTGCCTACGACGAGACCGTCGAGTGGCTGCTCTCGGAGGTGGAAGCCGAGGCGGACGTGGCCGAGAAGGCAGGCGAGCTGCTCCGCCTCCGCGCGCTCGAGCGCCGTTTCGGGCTCGACGCGCAGTCCCTCGAGATCCTCGTGGTCGCGCTCGCCCCCGAAGTGGACCGGCGGTTCGAGCAGCTCTACGGCTACCTGAACGACGACATCACGCGCCGCCGAGCGACCGTCGGCCTGGCGCTCGAGCTCGTCGGGATGCCGCTCGCCTCGGTGGCGGCGCGGAGGCTCGTCGGTCCCGGTGCGCCCCTGGTCCGCCGGGGTCTCGTCGTGCTCGAGGGCGCGGACCGGCCCTGGCCCGGCCGCGAGCTCCAGGTGCCCGATCGCGTCGCCGGATGGTGCCTCGGGCACGACGCCCCCGACCCCGACGTCGCGTCGGTCGCGGAGCTGTCGGGACCCCGGGTGCCCGACGACGCCCCCGTCCCCGACGTCGCCCCGGCGCTCGGCAGCTGGCTCGAGCAGCACGAAGGGATCGTCTACCTGCGCGAGGCCCCCGGCGCGTCGGGCAGGTGGCTCGGCACGATGGCCTGGGCCGCCGCCGGCATGCCTGCGCTCGTGTGCCACCTCGACCGGATCACCCACGGCGCTACCGTCGTTGAGGTCGCGGCGGCCGCGGCCCGTGAGGCGGCGCTCCAAGGAGCGGGGCTCGTCGCGGGCCCGATCGACGTCGTCGACGGCCCGGTTCGTGCGGTGGTCGAAGCGGTGACCCGCGTCCCCGGGGGGGTCGTCCTGCACGGCCGCGGCCGGTGGGACGAGTCCTGGAGCCGGTCGACGCCGGTCGTGATGCCCGTCCCGCTTCCCACGGTGCAGGAGCTCGCCCCCCATTGGGACCACGCGCTGCGCGACGCGCCGCTCGCCCCTGGGCTGGACGCGACCGCCGCGACCGCGCAGTTCCGGCTCTCACCCGAACAGGTGTGGCGCGCCGCGGAGGTCGCACGTGGGCAAGCCGAGCTCGCGGGCGGCACCATCGACGCCACAGCGCTGCGTGCCGGAGCGCGCGAGCACAACAACCCGGGGCTCGAGCGGCTGGCGCAGCGCATCGAGCCGGCGGTCGGCTGGTCCGACCTCGTGCTGCCCGACGCCGTCGCGTCGCACCTGCGGGAGATCGTCGCCCGCGCGGGCCACCGGGACACGGTGCTCGGCCAGTGGGGCATGCGCCCCGGTGGTCGGCGGGGCCGGGGCGTCGTCGCCCTCTTCTGCGGCGTCTCGGGGACGGGGAAGACGATGTCTGCCGAGGTGCTGGCCGGCGAGCTGGGGATCGACCTGTACGTCGTGGACCTCGCGAGCGTCGTCGACAAGTACGTGGGAGAGACCGAGAAGAACCTCGAGCGCGTCTTCAGCGAGGCGGACGGCGTCGGCGGCGTGCTCCTCTTCGACGAGGCCGACGCGTTGTTCGCCAAGCGATCCGAGGTGCGGGGGGCCAACGACCGCTACGCCAACGTCGAGGTGGCCTATCTCCTGCAGCGGATGGAGCGCTTCGACGGGCTCGCGCTGCTCTCGACGAACCTGCGGTCCAACATCGACGACGCGTTCGTCCGCCGCCTCGACGCGATCGTGGAGTTCCCGACCCCCGACGCCGTGCTGCGAAGATCGTTGTGGGAGCGCAGCCTCACCGCGGCGGTGCCGCGCGGCGACGATCTCGACCTCGGCTTCCTCGCCGAGTCGTTCTCGTTGACGGGCGGCAACATCCGCAGTGTCTGCCTGAGCGCCGCGTACGCCGCCGCCGACAGCGGCGAGCCGGTGACGATGGCGGTGTTCGTGCGGTGCCTCGCGCGCGAGTACCGGAAGCTCGGACGCCTGTGCACGGAGGCCGAGTTCGGCCGCTACTGGCCGCTCGTCGCCGAATGAGGAGGGCGGCGTCGCGGTCGGCACGACGACGTCCGGAGGGCCGGATTGCTACAGTCGGGCCGAGCACGCGGGCCGGCGGCCCGGCGGCTTCTCGGGAGGGGGTTCGCACGTGACGGACATGATGACCGTCAAGGACAAGACGTCAACGTGGAAGTCGGGCGTCGTTTCCGGCAAGGAGAAGACAGTCAACCCCGTGCTCGGGTCGCAGCGCCAGGTCGGCAACAAGAAGACCGGCGAGGCGCTCGGGCAGAAGAAGGAGGCCAAGCCCTCGGAGGTGACCTCCGACCAGGCGACCTCCGCGTTCACGAAGCTCGCGCCGGTGGTGGACTTCATCATCCCGAAGGCGGCGGACTCGGGGTCTCTCACAGCGGCGATCAAGATCCCGGTCAAGGGCGCGTTCGTCGGGATCCAGATCGGTGCGACAGCCGCGCGGGGCAACACAGGCACAGTCCAGCTGGGGGTCACAGCCAACGTGATCGCAGGCGCCACCATCGGGATCGCCACAGCCACCTTCAAGCTCGGCGCGTACCTGCAGGTGAAGGGCCGCGACGCCAAGGAGGCCCTGACCATGGTGTCCTGGGTGCTCTACCGCCAGCTGGCGGAGTCGAACGCGCCGAGAGAGGTGGAGCAAGCCTGGTTCGGGGACAAGAAGGGCACGGCCGAGCAGTGGGACGCCCTCGTGCGCAAGACGCTGTTCAGCAAGGAGACCGGCAACTGGGTCGAAGTCGGCGCACAGATCGGCGCCAGCGCCAAGGCGGGGATCGGCCCGGTGACAGGGGAGGTCGGAGGGAAGCTCCGCATGGGTCGCCGCTACGACTCGGACTCCATCGACCGGCGAAAGGGCGCCAAGTCCCTCACGCAGCAGTTCACCTCGAAGCTGGGCATCGACCGGGGGGCGCAGGCGAGCCTGGGCGACCGGATGTTCACCGTGATCGGTTCGGCGACATTCAGCGTGGCGATCGCCAAGGGGAGCCTCCAGGTCACCGTCGCCATCCGACAGGTGAAGGACAAGCAGGGCAAGGACTCCAAGGGGGCCCCCACCGAGAAGACGAGCTACGAGCTCCAGAAGATCACAGTCACAGGCACGGCCCAGGTCACGGGAATGGGCCTGGTCGCCGGCGCCCTCGCCCGCGGGAAGGCCGTCCAAAGTCTGTTGAGCAAGGTCTGCACAAAGTCCCAGTCGGCGGGTAACAAGGCCAAGAAGGAGCTGAAGTCCGAAAAGGGGCGCGAGGCCGGGGAAGTCGCCGAGGACATCACCGACTACACCGGCGCGATGACAGTCGCGTCACAGGCCGTGTCCTCCCTGTCCACACTCACAACAATCTTCGGCCTCACAGTGACAGGCAGGATCCACATCTCCGGCGGCTACACAGGCGGCAAGACCACACTCAAGGTGGCCTTCGAGAAGGTCACGGCGATCACAGTCAACGCCGGGGTCTTCTCGCTCACAGCGAAGAAGACCGAGCGCCTGGCCTCGATCGAGTACACAGACGGCAAGTGGGTCGCGCACCTCGGCGAGCTCTCCAAGGAGATCGGCAAGTCGAAGCCGAAGACAGGCGGCGGGAAGTCCACGTCGTCGAGCAAGCCGAGCAGTGGCACAGGGAAGGGCACAGGGTCCAAGGGCGGGACACCGTGACCACACCGACGCGCGAGATGCCCCAGCGGGTGGTCGACACGGTCTTGAGAGCGACCGGGGGCGCGGTGACCGTCGGAGAGGTCCCGGGGGAGCTGCCGGCGGTGGAGGGCACCGTCGAGCGCCGAGGGCTGAGCTGGCGGCTGCAGGTCGTCTCCTACCCCGGCGACGTCCTCGTGGCCCGCTCGTTTCTCCGTGAAGCCGTGCCCGAGGACCGCCGCGACGCCGCCGCCATCTTCGCGAACCGCGTCAACTGGGCGCTCCTCGCCGGCAACGTGGAGGTCGACGGCGGAGACGGCACCGTCCGGGTCCGCACGTCGCTCTGCCCGCAGGGTGCGCTCGTGTCGGTGCCGCTGACCGAAGGGCTGCTCGGGCCGAACCTCGGCACCGCCGCGCTCGTGTTCCCCGGGATCGAGGCGGTGGCGGCAGGAAAGGACCCCGTCGCCGCCGCGGACGACGTCCTCGACGAGATCGAGGGAGAGGGGATCGACCTCGAGCTCGATTGAGCCCGGGCGACGCACCCCTCGATGCCGCGAGCAATAGTCCTGCACCCGCAGTTGGTCCCTCACGCCCAGACGGCGCCCCAGTAACCTTTTCGTCGGGTCCCATGCCCATCATCTCAGAACCCCTCGGCCGGGTGCTGGGGAACCGCTACCGGCTCGTGGCGGCCCTCGGGTCTGGCGCGGCTGCCCACGTCTTTCTCGCCGAAGACGTGGTCTTGCAGCGACGCGTGGCGGTGAAGGTCCTCCAGCCCGCCCTGGCCAGGGACGACGCATTCCTGCACCGCTTCCGGGCCGAGGCGAGGTCCGTCGCCGCGCTGAACCACCCCCACGTGCTGCGCGTGTTCGACTGGGGCGAAGGAGAGGACGGTCCCTACCTCGTGCTCGAGTACCTCGAGGGAGGGAGTCTCTTCGACATGCTCGTGCGGGGCCGGCGCCTCTCGCCCGCGCAGGCGGCGCGCATCGGCGCCCAGGCCGCCGACGGGCTCGCGTACGCCCATGCTCGGGGGATCGTCCACCGCGACGTGAAACCCGCGAACCTGCTCTTCGACGAGGAAGGCCGGGTCCGGGTCGCCGACTTCGGCGTCGCCCGTGCGCTGTCGAGCGCGTCGACGACGGACCCCGGGACGATGCTCGGGACCGCCCGCTACGCCTCGCCGGAGCAGGCGCAGGGGCTCCAACTCGACGGCCGTTCCGACGTGTACTCCCTCGGGCTGGTGCTCTACGAGGGGGTGACGGGGACGGTTCCCTTTGCAGGGGACACGCCCCACGCGACCCTCCAGGCGCGCATCGGCGGCGCGCTCCCCGAGGATCCAGCGCTCGGCCCGCTCGGCCCGCACCTCGCGGCGGCGTGCGCGCCGGACGCCCAGGACCGCCCGGCTGCGGCGGAGCTGGCGGAACGGCTCGAGGGTCTCGCCGACGACCTCGCGCACGATGACCCCCTCCCCTTGGTCCAGCGCGGCGAGGTCGACGGGTCCGACGCGGACGGCGCCGGCGTCACGGTCGTCAACGACGCCGTCGCGCCGGCGCCAGTCGATCTCACGCTCGCAGGGCCGACGGCAGCCGCGGCGGGCCTGGGCGCCGCGGGCCTGGCCGCGGCCCGCCTGATGCCCGGCGCCGGCTCCACGAACGGGGGTGGCCTCGCCGACGCCGGCGAGCCGACCGCGACAATCAAGGTCGGGGACGGGGTCCCCCCTGCCGTCACGGTGCACTCGCTCCGGCGGCACCGCCAACCTCGCCGGTGGCCCTGGGTCGTGGCCGTCCTGGTCCTGTTGGCCGCGATCCTCACGGGCGCGGGGATCTACATCGCGAAGAAGCATCTCCTCACCCCGAGCCACCCCGTGCCGAGCGTCGTGGGCGACACAATGGCGAGTGCCCGCCGGGCGCTGCGCGCCGAGCACTTCAAGGTCCAGGTCGAGCCCGCGGTCACCTCGATCAAGGTCGGTGCCACAAAGATCGTCAGCCAGGTTCCCTCCTCGGGCGTCTCCCGCAAAGAGGGGAGCACCATCCGGATCACCCCCTCGTCGGGGAAGCCGTCGGTGACAGTGCCGCAGCTCTCGTCGAGCGACGATTGCTCGGTGGCACGGCAGCTGCTCGCCGAGAAGCACCTGCGCGTGCGGTGCCCGGCGCTCTCGGCCTACTCGAGCACGATCCCGAAGGGCAACGTGATCAACTGGTCCTACAACGGGAAGCTCGACCCGACCACCGCTCCGTACGGCGCGTTGATCCTCGTGGCCGTGTCCGAGGGCAGGCAACCCGTCCAGCTCCCAACATTCAAGAACCAGAGCTACGCGCAGGCGTCCGCCACCCTGAGCGCCGACGGGCTGACCGTCAGAGAGGTGCAGGCCTACTCGACATCCGTCGCGTCGGGGAACGTGATCTCGACCACACCGGGCGCCGGCGCCACGGTGCCGGTGCCGAACACGGTCACGGTGACCGTCTCGAATGGTCCGCAGAACGTCCCCGTGCCGACAGTGATCGGCGACACAGTCAGCAAGGCGGCGTCAGCCCTCCAGGCGGCGGGCTTCACCCTCGGGAAGGTGTACGGCCCCGCGACAGGGGTGGTCTTCACGACGGACCCGCTCGCCGGGCAGAAGGAGAGGATCGGGTCGTCGGTGATCCTGTACACCGAGACACCGCCGCCGACAGGCCACGGGCCGAAGTCGCACACAGGCACACCTCCCGCGACACGCAAGCCGCCCTCGGGCTGAGCCGGGGCGCTGCTGGGGCGCCACGGGCGCTGGGCGCCCGCGGGCCGGTCGGATGAGGCCTGGCGGGCGGGTCGAGGAGCGACACGAACCGCCCGCCGTCGGCCCCGGCCCATGGTAGGGGGGCGAGCCCAGTCGTGCCGAGCGGCCCCGGGGTGCCCGTCCGGGCCGGGGTCCTGGGATCCGCGCCGATGTCACACCCGTGCGCGATGGTCGGGACGTGGCGCGACACAGGCTGGGCGGCCGATGAGGCTCCTCCACACGAGCGACTGGCACATCGGCCGGCGCTTCGAGCGCGAGCCGCTCGACGACGACCAACGCGCGTTCCTGTCGTGGCTGTCGACGCAGGTCGAAGAGCTCGGCGTGGACCTGGTCGTGGTGGCCGGCGACGTCTACGACCGTTCCCTCCCCGCCGAGGAGGCCGTGGCGCTCCTCGACGAGGGCCTCGAGCGGCTGCGCGCCGCCGGCGCCACGGTCGCGATGATCCCCGGCAACCACGACAGCGCCAAGCGCCTCGGGTTCGGCGCCCGGCGCCAGGCGCTCGGTGGCGTGCACGTCTTCGCCGACGAGGTCGGCGCCCCGGAGCCGTGGCTCTTCGAGTCCGGGGGTGAGGCGGTGGCCGTCGTTGCGGTGCCCTACCTCGACCCGCTGGTCGCCCCGGCGCCTCGGCCCGCCCCCGACGGCTCCGTCCGTCCCCGGACGCACGAGCACGTGCTGCGCGACGTCGTGGGGGCCGGACGCGAGGCCCTCGAGCGGTACCCCGGGGTGCCCTCTGTCGCCGTGGCCCACGCCTTCGTCGCCGGCACCTCGCCCTCGGACTCCGAGAAGCTCCTCGCGATCGGTGGGACCGACCTCGTGGACGCGTCGGTCTTCGGAGGGTTCGATTACGTCGCGCTCGGCCACCTGCACCGACCGCAGCGCGTCGCCGGGGACGAGCGGCTCGCGTACAGCGGGTCCCCGCTCGCCTACTCGTTCAGCGAGTCGCACCAAAAGAGCGTCCGGCTCGTCGAGGTCACCGGCGGTCAGGTGGCAGGGGTCACCACTCTCCCGGTCCCGGTCGGCCGTCCCGTGGCCACGATCGAGGGCACGCTCGAGTCGCTCCTCGGCGACCCGGCGCACGACCACGTGGTCGAGCACTGGATCGCCGCCCGGTTGACCGACGACACCGTCCAGGTCCAGGCACTCGAGCGCCTTCGCACCCGCTTTCGCCACGCGGTGAGCGTCCGCTACGCGGCCCCCGCCGACGCCGGGCGTCCCGGGGGCCCCTGGCGCGGCCGGTCGGCCGGCGGGTCCCTGTCCGCCCGAGCGGTGGGGGACACGGTGCTCGCCTTCCTGGGGGAGGTCGCCGGGCGCCCGCCCGACCCGTGGGTGAGGGCGCTCGTCGACGAGGCCCTGGCGGCGTCCGCTCCCGAGCTCGTCGCCTCCGCGGCGGGGGGGACATGAAGCCGGTCGTCCTCAGGCTGCGGGCGTTCGGCTCCTACGCCGGCGAGCTGGACGTGGACTTCGCGCGGCTCTCGCTTCACGGGATCTTCTCGATCACCGGGCCGACCGGCGCGGGCAAGTCCACCATCTTCGACGCGCTCGTCTACGCCCTCTACGGCGACCTCCCGGGCTTCCGGGTCGACGGGAACGTGCGCAGCCAGTTCTCGGACGTCTCGACCCCGACGTCGGTCTCGCTCGACTTCGTCGTGCACGGTGAGCGCTGGCGGGTCGAGCGGCGCCCCGCGCAGCCGGTCCGGCGCGCCCGCGGGAAGGGCGCGCCAATCGAACGGCCGTCGACGGTGGTCTTGGGGCGCGTGGGTGGGGACGGCGAGCTCGTCCCCGGGACCGGCATCACCAAGAAGGAGGAGGTGCGGCGACGCATCGACGAGCTCGTCGGGCTCACCAAGGCCCAGTTCGAGCAGGTCGTACTCATTCCCCAGGGCCGCTTCGAAGAGGTGCTCAAGGCCGACACCTCCACGCGCGCCCCGCTGTTGCGGCGCCTCTTCCCGGTCGAGGTGTTCACCCGGACGACCGAAGGGTTGAAGACGATCGCGGCCGTCCGGCAAGGCGTCTTCGACGACGCCACGCGGGCGCAGGAAGCGGTCGTCGCACGGTTGTGCGAGGCGTACGAGGCGGCGGTCGCCCAGCTCCCCGGCGACGTGCGCGGCGAGCTTCTCGGCGACGCCGAGGTCCCCGCGTTCGATCCGAGCCGGATCGACGGGCACGCGCAGGAGTTGGCCGAGGCCCTCCGGCGAGTCGACGAGCTCGTCGTCCGTCTGGCGTCGGCGTCGGCGTTGGCCCGGTCGCGCCTCGAGGAGGCCAGGCGCGCGGCGGCCGACTGGGACGCGTGGCGTGCCGACGGCACGCTCGCCGAGTCGTTCGAGGCGGAGGCGAGTGCCGACGCGGCCGAAGCCGCGGTCCTGGCCCGGGCGCGGCGCCTCGCCGACCTCGAGGGTGCCCTGGACGAGTGGGAGGCGGCCCGGCGCACCCTCGCTGCGGCCGAGCCGGAGCTCACGGCGCTCGTCGACGCGATCGACGGCGCCTGGCCGAGCGAGCTGTACGGCAGCGCGTGGGCCGGGGCGTGGGCGGTCGCCCGTGCCGACGCGCACGAAGCGGGCGTGCTCGCCGAGCGGCTCGGCGCCGAGGCCCGACGCCTCGAGGAGGAGGCCCGCAGGTTCGACCGGCTCGTCGCGACGACGGCGGCGCTCGAGGCGCGCCGTGGCGAGCTCGACCGGCGCCGGGTCGAGCTCGGCGAGCGTGCGGTCAAGCTCGACGCCGAGGAGCAGACCGTCGTGCTCGTGGCCGACGAGGTGCAGCGGCTCCGGGCGGAGGCCGCCTCGCTCGAGGCCCTCACCCAGGCCGTCGCGGCGCTCGAACGTGAGCACGAGACCGCATCTCGGCGCGCCGACGCCGCGGTCGAGCTCGCCCGCGCAGAGTCCGAGCTTGCCGCTGCCGCCTCGCGCAGTGCGGGGGCGGCCGCGCGGGCACAGGAGATGCGGGCGGCGTGGCGCGAGGGTCTGGCGGCCAGGCTCGCCGAGCTCCTCGAGGACGGGGCGCCCTGCCCGACCTGCGGTGCGCTCGAGCATCCGGTACCCGCGAGATGGAACGGCGACGCCGTCGACGACGCGGTGCTCGCCGAGGTCGAGTCGGCACGTGACGCCGCCGCGATGGTCCGGGACGCGGCCCAGAAGCGGGCGGCGGGGGCGCGAGGGGCCATCGACGCCCTGGCGAGGACGCGCCCGGTCGAGGAGGTGGCATCGGACCTCGCCGCGCGGCGGGCGGCGCTCGCCTTGGTGCACGGTGCCGCCGACCAGCTGGTCGCCGTGACCGCCGAGGAACGCCGCCGCCGTGCCGCCCTCCTCGACGCCCGAGCGACGCTGGGCACCGACTGCCGGGCCTTCGACGCCGAGGTCGCTCGCCTGGAGGCGGAGCTTGCCGCCCACACGGGCGAGGTCGGGGCGTTCGTCGAGTCCGAGGGGGAGTTCGGGTCGCCGGCACCCCGTGCGGCATCCCGCGGCGCGCTCGCCGCTCAGGTCGATCGGCTCTGCCGCGTGCTGCGGGACGTCGAAGAGGCACGTGGCGCGCTGCGCCTCGCCGACGGCCTGATCCAGCCGGTCGCGGCCGAGCTCGGGGCATCGGACTCTTCGGAGCTCCGCTCGTGGCTGCTCGATCCCGAAGAGGTCGACGCGCGGAGCGACGACCTCGCGGGACGCTGCTCGCGCCGCGAGGACGTGCGCCGTCGCATCGCGGCGTACGAGTCCCAGGAGGGTTTCACGCCGTCGGCACCCCGACCCGACGTCGAGCTCCTCGTCCTCGCCGCGGATGCTGCAGACGGCGAGCACGTTGCCATCGTCGAGCGTCGAGGGATGCTTGCCCACCGCGTCGGACTGCTCGCTACCGGTGCGCGCGAGCTCGCGGACGGGGCGCGGGCCGTCGACGTCGCGCGGTCCGCCCTCGAACAGGCAAAGACCGTGGCCGACCGCTGCGCCGGGCTGGGCGGTGGACCGGCCTCTCTCCGGCTCTCCCTCGAGAACTGGGTGCTCGCCGACTACTTGCGCCAGGTCCTCTCCCAGGCGAACCGCCGGCTGGACGTCATGACCGGCGGCCGGTACGCCTTGGAGCTGACCGAGGGCGTCACCGACGGACGAAAGCCCTGGGGGCTCGACCTCTCGGTCTTCGACGCGACCACGGGGCAGGTGCGTCCCGCCACCACGCTGTCCGGTGGCGAGACGTTCATGGCGGCGCTGGCGCTCGCCCTCGGGCTCGCCGACATCGTGTCCGGCGGCTCGAACCGGGAGGTGGGGGCGCTCTTCGTCGACGAGGGCTTCGGCTCGCTCGACCCTCAGTCGCTCGACGCGGTGATCGACGTCCTGCGCTCGCTCGAGGACGGCGGGCGGATCGTCGGGGTCATCAGCCACGTCCGGGAGCTCCAGCAGGCACTCCCGTCGGGGATCACGGTTGAGCCAACGGCGCGGGGATCGCGGGCGGCGGTGCATTACCCGCCGGCGTGAGCACAGGGACGGCCGTCCCGCGGACGGCTGGGGTCGCCACCGTGCGCGAGCCCAGCAACGAGCTGCCCACGTTCGCCGCGACGACGAGCAGCAGCGCCCCGAGCTCGAGAAGCGACAACCGCTGGCCCAGGATGACGAACCCCGCGAGCGCCCCGAGGGCCGGCGCGATGCTGAGCAGGATCCCGAAGGCCCTCGGCGTGGCCCGGCGCAGAGCGGCGAGCTCGCAGCGGTAGGGGATCGCCGACGACAAGAGGGCGACCACCGCGCCGAGGCCGAGCACCGAGGGACGGAGGAGGGCGCCTCCAGCATGGGCAATGCCGATCGGCGTGACGACGAGCGCCCCGACGGCCATCGCGCCGGCGAGCCCCGAGGTGCCGGCGAAGCGCTTGCCCGTTTCCTTGTTCAACAAGATGTAGGTGGCCCAGAAGGACCCTGCGAGCGCCGCGAACCCGACGCCTGCGAGGTCGAGGTGATGGTCGACCCCGAGAAGGCTGCCGCTCGCGAGCAGGAGGACTCCCGCCGCAGCGAGGAGCGCCCACACTCCGTCGGTCCAGCGCTTCGACCCGACGACGGCGATGGTCAGCGGCCCGACGAACTCCACGGTCACCGCCACACCGAGGGGGATCCGCGCGATCGACTCGTAGAAGGAGAGGTTCATGCCGGCGAGGGCGAGCCCGAAGACCACGACCACGGCCAGGTCCTGACGGCTGCCCCGCTGCAGGATCCGGCGCGGGTCCCACCGTCGGGCGGCCGGCCCTGCCGTGCCTGGGGCTGCCGAGCGGGCGGGTCGGGCCGGGGCCGCCGAGCGGGCCGAGCGGGCGGGCCGGGCCGGGCCGGCGAGCGCGGAGAGCACCACCAGCGCCACGGTGGCGAAGACGAGGCGAAGCGTCAGGGTCCCCGAGGGGCCCACCTGGGAGAAGAGCTTGGTGGCGAGCGCGGACCCGCACTGACCGGACACGCCGCTCATCGCGACGAGCGCGGGCGCCGGAGGCCGGAAGCGGTTGGTGGACGTCGCGGACGAAGAGGAGCGCATCGGGAACCGATGGAGAGGTCGGGGCTTGCCACCAGGGTACTCACGCCCGGCGGACGGGCGGGTGACGCCGTCCCCCCACTACCGTGGGGCGCCGCGAACGACAGGGAGGAGACCGGGCTCATGGGCGCACTTGACGGGAGGGTGGCGATCATCACCGGCGCCGGACGCGGCATCGGGCGCGAGCACGCGCTCCTCTTTGCGTCGGAGGGCGCAAAGGTCGTCGTGAACGACCTGGGGGGCGCGGTGGACGGGTCGGGGGACGACCGCACGCCGGCACAGCAGGTCGTCGACGAGATCAAGGTGCATGGCGGCGAGGCCGTCGCCAACGCGGACGACGTCGCGGACTGGGAGGGCGGCCGGCGCCTGATCGAGTCGGCGGTCGAGGCATTCGGGGACCTGCACGTGCTCGTCAACAACGCTGGCATCCTCCGAGACCGCATGCTCGTGAACATGACCGAGGAGGACTGGGACAGCGTCATCCACGTGCACCTGAAGGGACACTTCGTCCCGACTCGCCACGCGGCGACCTACTGGCGAGAGCGCGCCAAAGGGGGCGACGACGTGCGCGCGTGCATCGTGAACACCTCGTCGACCTCCGGGCTGCTCGGGAATCCCGGCCAGGCCAACTACGGCGCGGCGAAGGCCGGCATCGCCGCGTTCTCGGTGATCACCGCCGCCGAGCTCGGCCGCTACGGGGTGCGGGTGAACGCGATCGCGCCGGCGGCCCGCACCCGCATGACCGAGCTCACGCCGGGCCTGTCGGACATCGTGCGGCGCCCGGCGGACGAGGCGCAGTTCGACGTCTGGCACCCCGGCAACGTCTCGCCGCTCGTGGCGTACCTGGCGACCGAGGACTGCCCGATCACCGGACGTGTCTTCTTCGTGCAGGGTGGGACGGTGCGCAACTTCCAGAACTGGACCATGACCGAATCGCTCGACCGGACCTCGCGTTGGACGGTTGCCGAGCTCGCGACCGAGATGGTCAAGCTCTCCCCGGCGCAGGCCGAGCAGGCGGCAGGAACGAAGGGGTAGACGGTGTCAGGTCACTCGGTGATCGACCGGAGGCGGTCCGCCATCGCCTCGGCGTGCTGGTCGGGTGGCGCGGTCTGGATGGCCATCAGCTTCGACATGTCTCCCTCCACGCGGATCTTCCCCGCCATGAATGCCTGCATCCCGGCCTGCGGGTTGCGGTCCACGAGGAGCGCCTTCGCCGTCGGGTAGTCGAGCGTGATCTTCAAGTCGGCGTCCTCGACGTGGCCCTTGTCGATCTCGAGCTCGCCTTCGGTCGTGTCGACGTGCGCCTCGAGGTCGCCGTCGCCGAAGGGGATCTCGGTGACCACGAGGTTCATCCGGACCGGGTGGTTGATCGCCGGCGTCTCGTCCTGGAACTCCGCCCGGATCCCGTGGGCTTCTGCGATCCACTCGTCGCTCAGGAATGGGTAGGGCATCGAGCCTCCTTCGGCCCTCGGGCGATGTCGCGGGCGGCACTCGCCTGGTCCGCCGTTCGTGTCGTCGCAGAGGTTACGGCCCGCCCCGGGGAAGCGGGCGCGGCGCTGTCGATAGAGTCCGGGAGATGCCCGCCCCGATGCTTCCCGGCGCGGCGCCGATCTCCGCCGCCGGCGGCCCCGGCGGCGCCCTCCTCGTTCACGGGTTCTGCGGGAGCCCCTTCGGCATGCGGCGCACCGCGGAGAAGCTGGCCGCCAAGGGGACGAGCGTGGAGGCCCCGCTCCTCCCCGGCCACGGGACGGCGGTCGAGGACCTCGTGCCGCTGCGCTGGGGGGACTGGGCCGAGGCGGCCGAGGAGGCGTACACGGCCCTGCGGTCACGATGCCCGA
>Ga0307372_10002960_pt1 | contig 27629 bp, 29 predicted proteins | sample OX1MG_FD_202533 | JGI IMG/M metagenome (GOLD analysis project Ga0307372, IMG submission 202533) | Soil microbial communities from Risofladan, Vaasa, Finland - OX-1 | ecosystem: Environmental > Terrestrial > Soil > Coastal area > Acid sulfate soil | place: Finland: Risofladan, Vaasa | collected... | reverse complement strand
CGGTTCCTCAGGGAGTTGGGCGCGAACTTGTCCTTGAGCATCCATGCCACGTATCCGTCGAGGACCTTGTAGACGTCGTTCTTTCTCAGGTAGGCCAGAGCGTCGTTCGGCAGCATCTCGAGGTAGCTGCAAAAGTCCATCATCCCACCTGTCGCGTTCTCGACGCTCTTCGTGGAGCCGCGCCTCCCAACCTTCTCCAGGTAGGTCTTGAGCTGAGCGACTGCCTCGTCCCGATGGTCTCTCCTCCACTCGTACGCCTTCCTGTTTAGGACCTTCATGCAGGTCGGGAGGTGGTCCCAACCCGCATTTAAGCCTTGACAGGTAGCAGTTAACTGCTAGATGTCGAAGTAGAGGTAGAACTCGTACGGGTGAGGCCTCGCGGAGACGGCCTTGTAGTTGGCCATTCCCAACTCTATGATCATGTCCACCATGTCCTTCGAGAAGATGCCGTCGAGGAAGCTCGAGTCGCTCTCCAGGCTCTCCAGGGACTCTAGCAGGCTCGTCGGGAGCTCCTTCACGCCGAAGGATTTCTTCTTCTCTGGGGTGAGCTTGTAGATGTCCTCGTTGATCGGGCTCCCCGGGTCGACCTTCTTCTTTATTCCGTCGAGTCCCGCTGCCATGATCGCCGCGAAGGCGAGGTATGGGTTGGCGGAGGGGTCTGGTGTCCTGAACTCGGCCCTCTTCTTCTTCTCCTCGTTGACGCCCTTGTGGTAGACCGGGATCCTCACGTTCGCGGAGCGGTTCGCCTTGCTCCACGCGATGTATATGGGAGCCTCGTATCCTGGGACGAGCCTGCGGTAGGAGTTGGTCGTCGGGTTGGTGATGGCCGTGAGCGCGCGGCTGTGGCTGAGCAGGCCGCCGACGTAGTAACGACCGATCTGGCTCAGCTCTGCGTAACTGTCGCCGGAGTCGTAGAACGCGTTCTTCGCGCCCTTCCATAGGCTCGACGAGACGTGCATGCCGGAGGCGTTGTCGCCGAAGATCGGCTTGGGCATGATCGTGGCGATGAGGCCTCTCCTAGAGGCGATGTTCTTTATCACGAACTTGTAGCTCACGACGCTGTCTGCCATGGGAACGAGCGAGTCACGATACATGTCGATCTCGCACTGCCCTGCCGTGGCGACTTCGTGGTGGTGCGCGTCGTTGACCACCCCAAAGTTCTCGTCGAGCAGGTAGGCGCACTCGCTCCGGTAGTCCTGTAGCGTGTCCTGAGGCGGGGCCGGGTAGTAGCCCTCCTTCCACCTGATGGGGAAGTTGGTCCCCCTCGACTCTACCGCGCTCTCGACCGAGGTGATCTTGAAACCGACGTTGAAGGGGTTGTTGACCTCCCACGTCGCGCTGTCGAACACGAAGAACTCTAGCTCAGGGCCCCAGTACGAGTCGGTGAAGCCCGCGGCCTTCATCTTCTCCTCGGCCTTTTGGGCGATATACCTTGGGTCCCTAGAGAACCTCCCCTTGCCAAAGCCCCACTGGATGTCGCAGATTAGCCTCCCGGTCGGGTACCTCTCGTCGCCCCACGGGATCAGCGCGTATGTCGACGGGTCAGGGACGAGGAGCATGTCCGACTCGTAAATCTCGGCGAAGCCCTTGATCGAGGAGCCGTCGAGCTTGGCGACGCCCACATCGAAGATGTCTTCGTCGAGCATGTTAAGCGGGATAGAGACGTGCTGGATTCGCCCTGGCACGTCCATGAACTGTAGGTCAACATACTTCACGTTCTTCTCCTTGATCTCAGTCATTACCTGTCTGGCAGTCCTCTTCCGAGGGACGAGGCCTTTTGGAGTATGGTCGAACGGCATTGGCTGCGGGTCGGCCCCGAATATGATATAAATCTTGCGTCACATATGGTCGGTTGTTTACATATCCGTGATAAAACCCACCAAATGGCTAATATACGGGCGGATGGGATAGCAAATGCATTGGACAATCTCGACAAGGTCATCTTGAAGGAGCTAATGTTGGACGCGAGGCAGTCCTTCCGGGACCTCTCGAAGAAGTCCCACGCCTCGGTGGTCACGGTCGCGCAGCGGGTGAGGAAGATGGAGAAGGCCGGCGTGATAAAGGGATACTCCGTCCAGGTGAGCTCAGAAATGCTCGGGTACGAGATAACCACCGTGACCGAGGTGACCGTCTCCAAGGGTAAGGTGCTCGAGGTGGAGAAGGACATCGCGAAGCTCGGACACGTCTGCGCGGTCTATGACGTGACCGGAGAGGAGGACAGCATAGTCATCTCCAAGTTCAAGAACCGGGAGGAGTTGAGCAACTTCGCGAAGGAGGTGCTCGCGCTGCCGCACGTCGAGAGGACCAACACCCACGTAGTGCTCAACACCACCAAGGAAGACTTCCGAAGCCCCTTCATCCTCGACTGACCGCTCTTCGAGGCAAGCGAAGCAGAGTCATCTGCTGTCAGGAGTCGCGACGGTTATTCAAGGGCTTACGAGAGGCGCCACCACGAACATGCTCAGCAGGAGGATCGCCAAGACCGTCGCGGTAATCGCCACGAAAGCGTAGCTCTTTTCCTCCATGAAGAGGAATACCGATATGAGAACCCTCGCTACCGGAGTCGCCAGCAGCACGACCAGCCCGAGGTCGATGACCGCGTAGGGTTTGGCCGAAGCGACGCCTTGAATCAGGGGCGCGAGTCCGATTAGGGCCCGGTTCTGCGAGTCAAACAGCTGCTCCGCGCTCCCCATCGGGTAGTATCCTGTCTGGCCCTCGAGAAACAGAAGGGCCGAACCCAGGGCGACCACGATGAAAGAGGCGATGACGCCGTAGCGCAGTACGAGGCCTATCGCCGACTTGAAGTCGGTCACTCCCCTCTACACTCCATGTATGAGCATCTCGACGGCGAGAATCACGATGACCGGGATGAACAGCTTCCTTATCGAGGAGCTCTTCGTCCTGACCAGGATCCTGGCGCCAGGCACCGACCCCAGCAAGACGCCCATCATAACGGGCGCAGCGACGAACGGATTGATGTATCCGCCCAGGTAGAAGATCCCGGTGCTGGCTGCGGCCGTGACCCCTATCATGAAGTTGCTCGTGGTCGAGGAGACCTTCATCGGGAGCTTCATCCCCACGTCGAGGGCGAGCACCTTCAACGCCCCGCTCCCGATGCCGAGGAGGCCTGAGATTAGGCCGGCCGCATACATTATGACTAGCCCCAGGAGCGAACGCGTCGCCTGATAGTCAATCCGCGTCTTTAGCGTTTGGTCGTAGTACTCCCCCTTCAGCTCCAGCCTCCTGCTGATTGCGTCAGGAGCGACACCGACGGGCAGCTCCTCGCCAATCCTTCTCAAGAGGGGAAGGGCGGACAGCAGCAGCACGACTCCGAAGGTGACGTAGACCACTCCCTCGAGGTTCGCTCGCGCGAGGGCTATCGTCAGCATGGCGCCCATCACCGCACCTGCGGTGGTCGCGAGCTCGAGGAACATCCCTATGCGAAGGTTGGCGATCCCGTCCTTGACGTAGGCCGACCCGGCGCCGCTGGAGGTCGCTATGACGGAGACGATGCTCGCGCCGATGGCAAACAGGGGCGGGACGCCCAGGAATATAGTCAGGAAGGGCACCATGATCACGCCTCCTCCGAGGCCCAGGAGCGATCCGAGAATCCCGGCCAGAAACGCCGTAGCGAATACGAGAAGGAAGAACTCCGAGGGGTCCAAGGTCGTACGCGCCCAACGGTCAGCGACGCGCCCCGACCAACCCGAGGCTCGAGAGCTGCGAGCTCAGGGGGGCTATGCTTCTGGGGTCCCTTTCGATCACGCGCTGCAGGGCCTCGCCGTAGAGGGTTATGATGAGGGATTCCCTCCCCCCACTGAATTGCCGGTCTTGATGCTCTTTGGCAACCTCCGCGAGAGAGCGGGCGAGGCGGTCCGCGAGCCTCTCCATCTCGCTGCTCGGCAGGGTTATCGCGATTCCTCTGAGCGCCCTGAGGATCGCGAAGATGCCTCTCAACCTCTCGAGGTTGACCGCAAGAAAGTATGCCCGAAGCTCGCGAGGCACATTGGTGTAGTCCGCGATGAAGTACAGCGCGTCGGCCGTGTAGAACTTCTGGATGATGCCGTGCTTCTCAGGCTCGCTCCTGGCCACCGTGACCAGCCCCGCGGCCTTGAGCTCCTTGAGGTGATAGTAGACTGAGGGGTCGGCAATCCCTAGCCGCTTTGCGAGCATCTTCTGGGTGAGCTCCTCTTCCGCGAGGTGTCTCAGGATCTGCCTCTTGACGGGATCCACCAGCAGCTTCGCCACCTTCTGATCCGAGATTACCCTAGTCGCGGTCCTGACCATCGTAATGGTTAGGACAGGTTAAACGGTTATATAAATCTAAACGCTAAAGCAGCGTCTTCGCCGTTGGTCGGTCTGTCAAGAGAGATCCAACTCGCTGTAGCGCGAACGGTCACCGGAACTGTCGGCGGGCGGCAGGAATCGCTCCCCAAGACTTGACAAAACCGATTACCGATGGGTAGATATTCTCGTAGGATACCTAGTTGTCGATGAGACGAAGGAATGCCGATTTCATAGTCGCGGTTGCCGCAGCCTTCGGATTCCTCTTCTTCGTCCCTTTGCTCGGCGTTCCACAATATCAATCCCAGTCCCAGTCTTGCAGCTCGGCCTCTTCCCAGGAATCCGCGCAAGCAGAACCAGAACCGTTCGAGCCGTGCACGGCGCCTGAATTCGGGTCGGTCACGTACTCCGCCTTCGGTGCAGGCGGCGTCTGGATGGAGGACGAATACGCCCACTATTACGTTGTGTGCGCCTTTGGACCGACGAACTGCAGCTGATGTGCATCGCCAAGGGCGCGCCGTAGCAAGATACTGCCGTCTGTGCAGGCTCGAAGCACGCGACAGGCGCCACAGCAAAATCAAGCTCCGACAATTCAAATACTAGGCGTGTCATGAAAGCGGGACTTGCAAAGAGAGAACCTCAATCTCCCCACCTACCAGGTTGTGGTCGACGATGTGACCGGGGGAGAGATCGCCAACATCATCAGGGGCTATATCGCGGTCAACGGTGAGAAAATCAGGTTCAAGGGCATCGCATACGGGCGCTATGGAGGGCAGAACGTCGCGCCGAGGCTCTCCCCGACATCGAAGAAACGGGTCAAGGCGGTCTTCGGGGACGTCTCTAAATTCGAAGAGGACCTCCAGCAGAAGTTGGTGAGCGGAGACTTCGAGGTCGACCCGGTGGCAGCAGAAGCCTCAAAGAAGAAGGAAGAGCGAGAGCACCGCCACACGCACTAGTGAAACTCTTGATTTTCATGCCACTGCCGAAGCGGTTTTGGGTCGGGGAGGAGCTGAGAGCTTGAACCTTATAGTCGGCGGGACGGGATTCATCGGCGGGCACCTTGCCGAGTACTTCTTCCAGGAGGGGGAGATATCGAAAGGGATCTTCCGCAAGGGCTCGCACCTAAAGATAATGGACCAGTGCGGCATCCAGATCCTCGAGGCAGACCTGCTCGAAAGGGGCTCTCTGCACGAGGCTGTGGACGGGGTGAACGTGATCTACAACCTAGCGTCCCCGACCCCGGACCACGAGGGACAGGGCGACTACCTTGAGCCGAACACGAGAGGGCTCCGTAACCTCCTGGAGGAGGCGGAGGAGCACGGGGTGCAGGACTTCGTCCATCTTAGCACCCTCGACGTCTTCGGCTTCAAGAAGAAGAGGGTGGGCGCGAGCGAAGAGGCCGTTAACGGGTCGCCGTCGCACCCCTACCAGAAGGCAAAGCTCCAGGCCGAGATAGAGATTCAAGAGTTCTCGAAGAAGAGCGGCGAGATGCGCCTCAAGGTGGTCAGGGCGGCAAGGGCGACAGGCCCCCGGGACACCACGCTCGCGCTGCCCTTGCTGAGGATGATGGAGAGCGGCAGCGTCGTCCTCCCGTCTGGGAGCGACTCGCCGATGTCCTTCACCCACCCAAAGGACGTGGCGAAGGCCCTCTTCAGGGTCGCGACGACAGGCGAGTCCGGCAAAGTGTACCAGGTGAAGTCCTTCGACGCAACGGCAGAGGAGCTTGCCAAGGGCATAGTGAAGGCGTGCGGGAAGAATGCCCAGGTCAAGCGCGAAGGCCTCTTCGCCAAGACGGCTCTGCCGCCATACACCGCGAGCCAGGTCAGGGCGGGGATGCTCCTCGAGAAGCAGGATTCTTGGGGCGCCATCTCGTACTCCCCCGATTACGACCTCCTGAAGACGAGCGCAACGATAGCCGAGTGGCACGGGAAGGAGCCATGGCTGACCGAAAGCGAACGGACATAGGCCCGATCCTTCGCGAAATCGCGAAGATGGTTCGCGAGAGCAAGGACCCGAGGGCTACCGCGCTCGCCGAGCTCAAGGACGCGGAGGACGGCAACCCCTTCAGGATACTCATCGGGACGATACTCTCCCAGCGCACCCGCGACGAGAGGACGACCCTCGCCACCGAGAGGCTCTTCGGGAGGTTCAAGGGCCCCCGAGACCTTGCCGATGCGGACGAGGCGGAGGTGAGGGAGCTGATCAGGCCGGTGGGCTTCTACAACAAGAAGGCGAAGAGTGTGATCAAGGTAGCTAAGAAGATCGCAGACGAGTTCGGGGGCGAAGTCCCGTCGGACATTGAGGCGCTGATGTCGCTCCCTTCGGTGGGCCGGAAGACCGCGAACTGCGTCCTTGTCTACGGGTTCGACAAGCCCGCCATCCCCGTGGACACGCACGTGCACCGCATCTCCAACAGGCTCGGGCTGGTGGACACCAAGTCCCCTGAGCAGACCGAGGCGCAGCTCGTCAAGACCGTCCCGAGGCGATACTGGCTGGAGGTCAACGACCTCTTCGTCCGGTTCGGGCAGACCACGTGCAAGCCGATCGGGCCGAGGTGCGGAGAGTGCACGCTCAGGGTGCGGTGCAAATTCTACAGAGAGGTCGTCCGGCCGAAGCGGCTCAGGCTCGCGCGCCCTCGCTAGAGGCCTCGTTCTGGTACCTGCCGCTGTAGAGCTCCTTGGCGGGCGACTCGTTCCTGATGAAGACGAGCTGTATGAGCGCCTCGTCCTTGTGGACCCTGGCGTCGAGCGGCGTGAAAATCGTCTGGGTGGGCTCGCCGGAGTAGCCGCTGTCGAAGACCGCGCTCTCGAGCTTGATTATGCCGAGCCTGTTGACGGTGGAACGGGGGAAGGCGAAACCGGTGCAGTCGGGGGGGATGGTGACCTTGGGGAACCGGAGCTCGTAGAGGTTTCCCCTGACGAAGTCGTAGAATCCCTCCTTGTCCGGGGTCACGAGCTCCTTCACATCCCTCACCTCCGGCTTCTGGACCTTCCTGCCTCGAGTCCCGGAAGGTGCGATGTAACCCCTCTCCTCGCCGTGAAGGTAGATCGTGAAGCCGCGCGGGACGAGCTTGACCTCCTTGGGGGAGAGGTCGACGCCGTTCGGGTTGACCTTCCTGTAGGAGGAGCACGATCTTGCGACCTCCTTTCCGCTCAGGACTGACACAGCGCCCGTCAGGATTCTGGCCGCTGATAAAAGCGAATCCCCGGTGCGCTGACTCGAAGTGCGTCGTCAGCTCTTGGAAGCCCAGAACACTGTGACCACGCCGCCAGTCATCGCCTCGTGACCTCCTCCCGAGAGACCGCTCTCCTCTAGGGCGTCACCGATGTCCGCATCCCAGGTAGTAGACCTGATCAGCCCAGGGAGGGCGGCGCAAGTGAAAGCGAGCGAAGCGTCAAGGGGGGCGACGAGCCTTCCGAGGGCGGGCATGAAGCCGTACACGTAGAGATTGAGCAAGGGCGCGAAGAGGCCGCGGGGCCTCGTGAAGTCGTAGACCGCCATCCTTCCTCCAGGCTTTAGCACGCGCGCCGACTCCTCGACGAACTTCCGCGTCTCGCAGTATTTCGGGACATAGCACGAGAGCACGATGTCGAAGGACTCTTCCCTGAAGGGCAGGTGCTCCGCGTCCGCGAGGCCGAGCATCGAGACGGACATCAGGCCCTTTTGTTGCGCGAGCCTGATCATCCCGCGGGTGATGTCTATCCCGACGACCTGGGATGCCCCCAGCGGATATCTCTCTTCGAGGACGCACGTGCCGCATCCAATATCGAGGATCATAGCGCCTTTGCGCAGGTCCAGCCTCTCGAGCATCTTTCGCTTCCACGTCCTATCCTGATAGAGCGTCATCCAATCGAGGACTGAGTCGTATGAAGACGAGAGGCCGCCGAAGATGCTGAGGGCAAGCTCGGTCTGTGCGGCCACTCGACTCGTCATCGGTCCAGCTCGAACGGTTATTAATGAATGAGGGGATCATTACCAAGTTGGAGACGCCGCCCGTTGAACCTGACCTCATCGCGCCGTGGAGACGAAACGTCTGGCTCTACGGGCTGAGGGTCCCCTTCAGCCTGGTCTTCGTCGGATGGATGACCTTCGCCGAAGTGCTATCGCCCAAGTTCAACCTGGAGATCTACCTCTACAGCCTCCTCGCGGTCTTCCTCGGACTGGTCGTGGGGGCGCACTACATCGACATCGGAGCGAGCCGCGAGAAGTTCTCGCCTTTCTTCCCCGGCATCCCGGCAGCGATGGTCTGGATCGGGATTCTGGCCGTGGTGGCCGGGGGAGCCGTCGGCGTCTTTATGGCGCTAAAGTGGAACCTCCTCTTCCTGGTGTTTGTTGCGATAGAGGGCTTCGCAGCGTACGCCTACCCGAGCGAGAAGCCCAGGATGGTCCACTCGTATCTGGGCTTCGGGCTGACGTGGGGGACGATACCGTTTCTTGCAGCGTACTTCATCCAGAGCGGGGCGGTCAGCCTGCTTGCTCTCGCCGCCTCCGTCTTCGTCGGCATCAGTGTTGTGATGATGCACCACCTGGCAATCATGAGCAGGGAATCGCCCGGATGGAAGGACGCGCTCTATCTGCTCAAGCTATACAGGAACTCCGTGTATGCTATCTCACTGATCGCGGTCCTGGGCAAGGTCCTCGGGATCTAGCCGCAGCGAGGAGGCCTTTGGGTCCTCGACAACGCTCTCTACACGGTCTTTCTTGTCCAGAGCAGCGTCTTGCACTTGTGGCAGACGATCCCGTCGAAGACGACGCCCTTCTTGTCGCGAGCGGGCTCGACGCTCATCATTGCCCCGCCGCAGGAGAGGCACCTGGTCGCGGAGGGCGCCTGCGAGACATTCCCCCAGTCCATCATGAAGTACGTGTAATACATCAGGGCTGACGAGTCCTCTATCTCCATGGTGGCTCGAACGGATTGCTCAGGAGGAACCGCTATGGTTTAAACCCCACTTCGATTCGCCCGTTCGCCAGACAGACATGGAGAAACTATTCGCGAGGTCCGTGGAGGATGCGAAGAAGCTCGTCGACCTGACGGAGGACGACCACAAGCTCTTCGAGAGGGTGGAGGCGGCTTGCGACGAGCTCGTCCTGCCCGAGTTCGAGAGGTATGTCGAGAGGAAGTTCAACGAGAAGATACCCGAGGTGGTCAAGAAGCACCGTCTCATGGGGATCCCGATAGCGAAGAAGTACGGCGGAGAGGGGTCGAGGCCCCTCGTCCACGCGCTCGCGTTCGAGAGGTTCGGGCAGCTCGGCCTCGGCGTGATCACGTTCGTCGACGTCCATCAGTCCCTCGGAAGCCTGACAGTCCAGGACTGGGGGAACGAGGAGCAGAAGCAGAGATATCTCACGAAGGCCGCGACTGGCGAGGTCACCTTCGCCTATGCGCTCACGGAGCCCGAGGCCGGGAGCGACCCGGTCTCGCTGAAGTCGAGCTTCAAGAAAGATGGGAACGACTACTACGTGAGCGGGTCCAAGTACCTCATCTCAAACGGGTCGATCGCGAACAAGCTGATAGTCTTCGCGTACCCCGAGGGCCAGACCAAGGGGATGACGGCGTTCCTCGTCGACAGCAAGGCCGCAGGCTTCTCCGTGGAGATGAGGATGGAGGAGAAGATGGGCCTGTTCACCTCGGACACCTCCCTCCTGACGCTAGACGACGTGAAGGTCCCGAAGGAGGACGTCCTCGGGGAGGAGGGGAGGGGGCTGGCGGTAGCTTACTCCGCGCTCCTCAACGGGAGGGTCGGCATCGCTTCCGGCTGCCTAGGGGTTATGGAGGACTGCGTCAACCAGGTGCAAGAGCGGGTGACATCGAGGACGCAGTTCGGCAAGCCCATCGGGAAGCACCAGCTCATCCAGAGGCACATCGCAACCATGGTCGCCAACCTGGAGTCGTCGCGCTGGCTCGTCTACCAGGTCGCGGTCAAGAAGGAGGAGTACGACAACAACCGCGGGAACCTCGAGATGAGGACGGAGGTCGACAGGGCGAGCGCTGTCGCCAAATACGTCGCCTCCAGGGCCGCCTACAACACGGCCGACGCCGCGGTCCAGTGCTTCGGCGGGTTCGGGTACTCGATCCTCGCGCCGGTGACCAAGCACCTGCTGGACACGCGGGTCGCGAGAATCTACGAGGGCACCGACGAGATCATGGAGCTAAAGATAGCCTCGACCGTCCTTGGAAGGGAGTTCGAGGCGTACAAGTAGCGCCTTCGATTAGGCGAGCTCCAGCATCGCCCGCGCCAGCTCGGCCGGTTTCGTGATCATCGGCCAATGGCCCGATTCGAGGACTCTATGCGGGCCATCCAGCTTCTCTTTCAGGATCTCTTGGACGTTGTCGCCTCCACGCGTGCAGAAGATGTAGGCCTTCCTCACTCCGTCGTACTTCTCGCTCAGCGTGACCGTGTCCTGGATCAGCCCGAGCGGCCACGGCGTCGTCTTCGAAAGGAACCAACCCCTATCCTCCCCGACCAAATCTGACCCGATGCTATCCATGACCTCGTCGGTGATGAGGAATTTCCAGCCATCGCCCCGGCGCCTCACTTCCTTCATCACGTAGTCGTCTGCCATTGCGCCCTGCGGAGTTCGCACCTGGGCGGGCCTGGCGGCGTCGAGGAAGAGCAGGGTTCCTATGCGCTCCGGCATCCTGTCGGCGACGGCTGCGACGACCTTGCCCGCGAAGCTGTGCCCGACCAGCACCACGTCCTCGAGCCCCTCGTAGACAATGGAGTTCACGACGTCCTGAATCGCGGTCTCTATGCCGATGTGTGGGGACGCCAGATGGACCCTGTCACCCATTCCGGTGAGCGTCAGGGGATAGGCCGCGTTCCCGCCGCGCTCGAGCAGCGGGACGAGGCGCCGCCATGCCCACGCGCCGAGCCACGCGCCTGGCACCAAGACGAACGTCTCCTTCTTCGGCATGCCGACTCTTCCCCCTCCCGGATGGAATCCGGTAGCAGACATACTTTGGGATTGGCTTAGTCCATGTAATCGAGGAGGGTGGCGGGCTTCTTTGGCTCCCTCCGCGCGGGCTTCGCTTCGCTCTTCGGCGCGGAGACCATGCTCTTCATGAACTTCTCCCGGCGCAGGCTGCTGTAGAAGTAGGCCTCGTCGACGGTCCCCTCCGCGAGCAGGACTACGACCCTGCCCCGCATGGTCCTGCCGGTGCGGCCCTTCCTCTGTATCGCCCTGATCTCGGACGGGACAGCCTCGTAGAATACCACGAGGTCGACGTCGGGGACGTGCAGGCCCTCCTCGCCGATGCTGCTGCTTACGAGGACCTTGAACTCGCCCTCGGTGAACCTCTCGAGGACGTCTGTCTGCTTCTTCTGGTCCATACCCTCGCTGTCAGCCTTGTTCGCCTGCCCGACGAACCTCTGCGCGATCACGCCATCCTTCGCGAGCGTCTCGACTATCGACTCGATGGTGTCCCGGTACTGGGTGAAGACGATTATCTTGGAGTCCGCCTTGTTCGCGAACTGGCCCTTCACTATCGACCTGAGCTCGGTGAGCTTGGGGTACTCGATGGCCTTCACTCGGTTGGCCTCTTCCTCAAGCATGAGCCACCTCGGGTCCTTTTGGAGTGCGATGGCCGACTTGCCCTGCTCGGGCTTCTCCCTCATGCGCTTGAGGTACTTCAGCAGGACGTCGATGCCCTGGGTCTCCGCCAGCTCGAGGGCGTGGACTATCATTATCGCCTGGGCCTGGACGACGAGGGCCGCGTAGATGTAGCCCTTGTTGCCGCCTGACTTGAGCCTCGCCGCCATCGTGACCCTCGCTTGTAGGAGGACCTTCTTCGAGAGCCTGGTGCGGGGCACGAACCCCGACTCCATCAACCGGTTCACCTTCTCGTTGTAGATGTCCCGGAGGATGCTCAGGAGCTGGTTGTACTCCTGTGGAAGCGAGACCTTCCTCCCCTCGAACTCGGTCTCCTCGACGTATCCCTTGACGTCCTCGTCCTCCTCGCTCCTCGCCTCCACGTGCTCGATGAAGAGGGTCCTGGTGATCTCGTTGATCTTCTCGCGCGAGCCCCCGGGAGATGCCGTCAGGCCGAGTATGAGGGGCGTCCACGCCGTCTCCTTGTAGACCTTGGCGACCTCGGTGTAGGAGTAGTCCTTTACGGAGCGGTGGGCCTCGTCGAACACCAGCAGCACGACATCGTTGAGGTCGATGCGCCCATGGCGCATGTCGTTCCTCACGGTCTGGGGGGTCGCGAAGACGAACCTCGACCTCCTCCAGAGGTAGCTTCGCTCCTCGGGAGGGTTCTCACCCGTCAGGAGCGCGACGTCCTTCGGCTCGAGGGAGAGGATCTCCTTGAACGAGTTGTAGTGCTGGAGGACGAGCGGCTTCGTCGGGGCGAGGACGACCACCTTCCCCTTCGGGAACTTCTCGAGCCTGAGCCTCGCGACGAGCAGCGCGATCAGCGTCTTCCCCAGCCCGGTCGGCAGGACGACGAGGGTGTTCGCCTGGGAGGCGGCCTCGGCTATCTTCTGCTGATACTCTCTGGGCTTGAGGGTACTTGGAAGCATGAGGAAGGTATCGCATCAGTTCGAGATCGATAGAAAAGTATTGCTCAATCCTTTTCTAACTAGCGAGCCCCATTCCGAGCATCACCCACGAGGCTAGTCCCGCCCGCATGAGGGGGCTAGGGACTGCCTAGCCCTTCGTCGTGGTGTCCCTAGCCGTCGCCTTGGCCACTGGCTGGGACGAAAAGCATCCCCTTTGGACTCTGGAAGCTGTTGCCCAGGGGTGTGATCACTCCTGTGGACAGGTTGAGCGTCCCTATGATGGGATTTCCGTTGTCACTAGGCTCACCGACGAAGACCGTCCCTGAACGCCACCCGCTCGTGTCGAGGGCCTGAATCGTGCCGGTCGCGGCGTCGACCACGTAGAGGGTCCCGTGGTTCGAGGTGGCCACCGCCAGACCGTCGATCGGTGGGACGTTGCCGGGCTCGTTGTCGGTCAGTGGCAACACGGTGAGCTTCGGGTCATGACTTATCTGTGATGCGAAGACAATCTCGCCGTCAGCCTGGCTGATCGTGGCGAGGTCACCGCCGAAACGGGGGCTCACGGTTGGCATGACGAAGGTGGTGTCCGGGTCGGTAAGGCCCAGCTGCACGGTCGCGCCCGTGAGCGCGTTGGTCGCGATGCTGTTGTCGAAAAAGGCCGGCGTCAGGAAGGCCGTGAGCGTCGAGGTGGACGTGTCAGGCGTCACCAGGTAATCGGTCGGCTGAGTGACGTCGCTGGGGTTGGAATGGGCCACATAGATTTGGCCGTTGATCACCGCGATGCTGTCCGTTCCGCCATTGCCATTCACCGCCGGGTTGGGGGAGTAGGTATACGTCGCGACCGCGCCGGTTGTCGGGTAGATCAGGTTGAAGGCTGAATTGTCATCCTCGTTGACGGTAGCGATGAGGACGCCCATCTCCGGGTCGGCTGTCAGGCCGTCGACTTTCCCGGTCACTTGGACGGTCCTTACCAGAACGCCCGAGGAGGCGTCGTACCCGACGACCGTGCTCTGCGTCGGGCCGCCAGGCGTGCCTGGGGTGCCGTCCGGGTTGATTCCGCTCTGGTATGCCGTCCAAATTACCGCCCTTCCACCATCGAGCCCGACGATGGCCATCTTGGCGACGTCGTCAGGTCCCTTCGCACCTGCCGGTGGTGTTGACACAAACGGTGTGCTCGGGAGGGTGCTCGGTCCGCCTGAGCCGCTCGAAGAGGAAGAAGCCGCGGCAACGCCAGGCAGAATCGCGAGGCCGATTGAGGAAGCGAGCAGGGCGATGATTAGGGAAGTCCGACCTAGACTTTTGCGGTGACGCAAGAAACTCATGACCCGTAGAATTTGACGCCGATGTATTTGGCTCCTTCTCACTTGGACTATGTAGCCTATGTAGGGGCACGTATTCTATGTGAGACCCAATATTCGGCTGGCGAGACGTCCGACCAGCCTCTCGGATTATCTGCAAGGAAAAACACTTCATATAATCAACGGTCCAGCCTCTGCAGCAATCAAACTTGGACCAGATTCGGGTCGAAGCCCCCGCCTCCTCGGCCAACCTCGGCCCGGGCTTCGATGTCTTCGCACTCGCCCTCGACAGCCCCAGAGACAGCGTCCGCCTGCGGCTCGGAAGCGGCACCGGGGCGCGTTCGCCCTCGGTCAAGATGGCGCGTGTGACCGGGCTAGAGGTCCCAAGGTCGGAGGTCGAGAACGGGGCATGCGTCGTGTGCCTGGAGATGGCCAAGCAATTAGGAATCAGGAAGGAGATCGTGGTGGAGCTCGATAAGCGGGTCCCCATCGGGCTGGGCATGGGAAGCAGCGGGGCGTCGGCGGCAGCGGCTGCGGTCGCGATGAACGAGCTCCTGGGGCTGGGGCTCTCCTCGGACGACCTGATTTTCTACGCGGGCAAGGGCGAAGCGGTCACGTCCGGGTCCCCGCACTACGACAACGTTTCTGCCTCTATCCGAGGGGGATTCGTGGTCGTAAGGGGAGGGGGTGATGAGAGGCCGACCGCGGTCAGGTTCGACCCTCCGACTGGTCTGGTCGTCTGCGTCGCGACGCCAGTCGTGAGCCTCCCGCGCAGGAAGACGGAGTACGCGCGGTCCCTGCTGCCGGAGTCCGTCCCTCTCGGGACGCTGGTCGAGAACGTCGCGAACGCGAGCCTTATGGTCTCGGGCTTCGCCAAGAAGGATATCAAGCTGATAGGCAAGGGTATGAATGACAAGGCAGTGGAACAGGCGAGGAAGTCGATGATCCCGGGCTACGACCGCGTCAAGTCCCGGGCGATCGGCGCGGGGGCGGAGGGCGTCTGCATCAGCGGCGCAGGGCCCTCGATGCTGGCGATAGTGGACAAGAGGCGCGCTCAGCCCAAGGAGGTCTTGGAAGCGATGCTCGCGGTCTTCGGGCGGGAGGGTGTCAAGTCAAGCGGCTATGTCACGCGCATAGGGAAGGGAGCGAGAGTTGTCAAGAGTCGCTGACGGGTGGACGCAGAGGTGCGTCGGTTGCGGTAAGATCTACGAGAACGACGTGAGAAGCTACGTCTGCACCCGATGCTCGAACCTCCTTGAGCTGGTCAAGGACACCTCGGTATCGAAGACCGGTCTCTACGGCGAGTCCACGCAGCCCGGCCTCTGGCGATACAGGAAGGCCCTCCCGATCGAGCCTGACGTGAAGGTGGTCTCCCTCTCTGAGGGGCACACGCCTCTCGTCTTGGTGAGCAGGATCGGGGCGAAGTTCGGGCTGAAGGGGCTGCACGTCAAGAACGAGGGCCAGAACCCCTCAGGCTCCTTCAAGGACAGGGGGATGACCGTCGCCGTCACCCGCGCGGTGCAGGGAGGGTCCAAGCTCCTGATATGTGCTTCAACGGGAAACACCGCCGCGTCGATGGCGGCCTACGCTGCGAGGGCGGGGGTCACGGCGATGGTGACCGTGCCGGCTGGAAAGGTCGCGTCGGGCAAGCTCACGCAGGTGTACGCGTATGGGGCCAAGATAATCCGAGTCGAGGGGGACTTTGACGCGGCGCTCTCCATGACTTTGAAGGTTGCCACCGAGATCAAGGACCTCTCGGTCATGAACTCGGTGAACCCCTATAGGATAGAGGGGCAGAAGACCAACGCCTACGAGATATTCGAGCAGCTGGGCTTCAAGGTCCCCGACTACGTCGTCCTCCCCGTGGGGAACGCGGGCAACATCAGCGCGATCTGGAAGGGCTTCAAGGAGCTCAAGGAATGGGGGATCTCGGGCTCACTCCCGAGGATGGTCGCCGTGCAGGCAGCCGGCGCCCAGCCTATAGTCGAGGCGTTCCAGAGCGGCCGAGACTCTGTCATAGCCGTCCAGCCGAAGACCATAGCATCTGCGATAAACATAGGCAACCCCGCCTCTTGGAAGAAGGCCCTCGCGGCCATCAGGGACTCCAAGGGGACGGCGCTGGCCGTGACGGACGAAGAGACCATAGCGGCGAGGATGGACCTCGCCTCTAGCGAGGGGATCTTCGTGGAGCCGGCGAGCGCGGTCCCGATAGCGGCGCTAAAGAAGCTGATGGGAAAGATCGAGAAGGACGCGACGGTGGTCTGCGTCTGCACCGGCAACGGGCTTAAGGACCAGGAGAGCGTGAAGGTCAAGCTAGACTCGACTCCGTTGGTAGCGAGCCCGGAGCAGATGGTCAGCCTGTTGGCCAAGACCGCCTGAGCAGGGCTCGTCAGTCCAAGGGGGAGCCGGGCGCATGCTGGCGCGAGGCAAGCCGGATCACGTTCGTGGTGTTCTTGCTGGGGCCGACCTCCACCGTGTCTTCTGTGGTGATCCGCAGCCCCTTCCTGGACCTCGTGACGCCGAAGAGGTGAGCGTCGGCGTCGCGCATGAGAGAGATCTTGAACGTGGCGCCCCACGGGACGGTGTAGCGGAGCGGGTGCTTGACCCTCCCGTCCCGGGAGGTGTAGGTGGGGGCTATGTGGCAGACGCCCACCTCGGCCTGCCCGATCACCGTGAACTTCTCAGGCTCGAGCTTGTCCCCTTGGGCGAGCTTGTCGAGGTAAGAGAAGTAGCCAGTCGAGCCCGCCGCGGTCGTTATGACGATGCCATTCGAGACGGCCGCATCGGTGAATTCGAGCCTCTTTCCGCGCACGTTCACCGTGTAACGGATACAGTTGCTGTCGGCGCCCTTCTCGAGCGAGACGTCGGTGAAGATGTCACCCCTGAACTCGCCGCCGTTGATTGAGACCTCGAGCCGCCTGTGCTTCAGGACAGTATACCGGCCCGCCTTCACCTCACGGAGCGCCGCCTCCAGGCCGGTCAGGTATACCTCGGCGAGGCGGGCCTTGGAGTCGGTGGGTCTGCGGGACTTGGTGCCCACGAAAAGCAGCGGGATGCCGAGCTGTCGGCCTTGGTAGCTGAAGAGCCCGTCGCCCCCCACTACAACGCCGAAGGCTGGGTTGGCCATTGAGTGCCCTATGCCCGACTTTTCTAGGATGGAGATTACCTCGCTCTCGCTCACCTTGGGCCTCTCGGAATCTACGAGGACTGTCGCCTTCAAGCGTCTATGCGCCTCCATCGGGGGGCATGGCGTCGAGCTGCCTCTTCAGCGCCTCGACGTCCGTGACCGGGGCCTTGCAGGCGAAGTTCTCGCAGACATAGACGGTCGGCATCCCCTTTATGCTGCCCTTGCCTTCGGTCAGCTGCGCCATGGCGGGGTCGCCGTCCGCCAGGGCGAGCACCTTCGTCGGAAGGTAGCGAGTCCGTATCTCTCTGACCATGGCGTCGAGCTCGTCGGGCTTCCAGCCGCTCGCGATGACGACCTCCTTGGAGCCGAAGGAGAAGTCGACGGCCGCGAGCATCTCTAGGTAGCCGGTGGGCGTAGACTCCATCGCGTCCGCGAAGAGCTTCAGGGTCGTCTCTGCCATCTCCCTGAAATGCTGGTTGCCTGTGAACTCGGCCAGGCGGAGGAGGTCGAGGGCGGCGACCGAGTTCCCCGACGGGGTGGGCCCGTCGTAGCCTTCTTTGATCGCGACGAGCTGGCCGCTGGGAGGCTTCAGGAAAAAGCCCCCGCGCTCGGCGTCCCAAAAGACGCTGGCCATCTCCTCCGCTAGCATGATGGCGGAAGACATCCACCGCTTGTCGAACGAGGCCTCGTAGAGGTCGATGAGGCCCGCGATCAGGAAGGAGTAGTCCTCCAGGTTTCCATCGATCGCGACGTCCCCGTCCCTGTATCTCCTGCGGAGCATCGGGCTCGTGCCCTTCTTGACCAGTTTCGTGAGGATGAAGTCTGCGCTCCTCGTCGCCGCCGAGAGATACCTCTCTTCCTGGAGCGCCTGGTACGCGCAGGCGAAGCCAGAGATAGCGAGCCCGTTCCAGGACGCAAGTATCTTGTCGTCGACACGCGGGCGGTTCCTCTCCCTCCTCGCCTTGAGCAGGGAGCTCTGGCCCCCCTCAAGGGCCTTCTCGACCTGCTCGACGGTCAGCCCCGGCTTGCTGGCCGTCTTTTCGGCGGTCGTCGCGACGTTGAGGATGGACCTGCCTCCCTCGAAGTTCCCCTCGGGCGAGACGCCGTAGTACTCGCAGAAGGTCGCACCGCCCTCCTTTCCGAGGATTTCGGAGACCTCGGAGGGTGTCCAGGTGTAGTAGTAGCCCTCCCCCTCGGCGGTGTCCGCGTCCTGCGCGGAGAAGAAGCCGCCCTCGGGGGACGTCATCTCTTCGAGGATCCAGTCGAGGGTGCCCCTCGCGGTCGCGGCGTATCTCCTCGTGCGGGTCGCGCGGTATGCGTCCGCGTACACCCTCGCGAGCAGCGCGTTGTCGTAGAGCATCTTCTCGAAGTGGGGGACGAGCCAGTATCGGTCGGTCGAGTACCTGTGGAAGCCCCCGGCGAGGTGGTCGTGGATGCCTCCGGCGGCCATCGCGTCCAGCGTCTTCATGACGGGGGTGAGCGCTGAGCCCTTGCCTGTCCGGGCGTTGTAGCGCAGGAGGAACCCGAGGTAGCTCGGGAGCGGGAACTTCGGCGCGCGGCCGAACCCCCCGAACTGGGGGTCGTGCGCCGACAGCACGACGGCGTAGGCGTTATCCAAAAGGAGCTTCGAGAGGGTCCCTTCCTTGAGCACGTAGCCATCGCTGATCGCCTTGGTTATCTCCTCCGAGCTCTGGACGACCTCCTGCCGCTTGGTCTTCCAGGTGTCCGCTATGAAGTTCAGGACCTCCGGGAAGCCCGGAAGGCCGTGCCTCGGCACGGGTGGGAAGTACGTCCCTCCGTAGAACGGCTTTAGGTCGGGCGTGAGGAAGGCGGAGAGGGGCCAGCCTCCGTGGCCGGTGAGCGTCGTGACGGCCTTCATGTAGATCTCGTCGAGGTCGGGCCGCTCCTCCCTGTCGACCTTGATCGGCACGAACTTCTCGTTAAGGATCGCCGCGGTCTTCTCGTCCTCGAAGGACTCGCGGGCCATGACTCCACACCAGTGACAGGTTGAGTATCCGATGCTAAGGAAAATGGGCTTGTCTTCACTCTTCGCCTTCTCAAAGGCTTCACCTCCCCAGATGAACCAGTCAACAGGATTGTAGGCGTGCTGGATGAGGTACGGGCTCTTTTCATTAATCAGCCTGTTCGGGCGTGTGTCGTGGGGCTTGGATTCGGTCGTTCTCCCTCGCAACTCGTCGGTAAATTGTCCTCTGCGACCTTCCTAAGAGTGTTGCGATGTATTGTGGCCGCAAGCCAGCAACGTATAACGAGTGGGCTCGCCTAGTGATTTCTTGCTCGAGCTGAACCCTGATTTGTTTCATTCTGTTACGGTTCTCATACTCGCGCTTTGCGGCCAAGACGCAAGCATTCCTCCCAAGCTTAATTTCACGCCGAAAGTCTTTGTAGGTCGGGCCTGCCTCGTCCCACGGAGTTCCGGCTAGTCTTCTGACCAAATTTCTCGCTGCAATCTTCTCCTCGTGCTTCAGAAGCAATCGGTCGACCAAGGGCATCACATCTTTCGAGGAAACTGCCAATTGCCATTGAATCTGGCCATTGACTTCTCTCAGCTTGATCACGTTTCCTGAGAAACCGCGCCAGCGAAGCCCCGTCAGAAAGTCGTTACAAATCCGAGCGTTAGAGTTGCTCACTCCAAACGCCGCTGCGGATTTGCCATTGTAGCGTCCGCTCAGACCAATGAACCTTTCAGCGTCACTGAAACCGCCTAAAGCAGCGTAGAATGATTCGTCGTTCTTCAAAATGCCGCCATCTACTTCCTTCGGCAGGGAAATCAGGAACTTGAATGACTCGTCCAAGTCGAAGACGACTCTCCAGGCATATTGCGACCACTCTCTGAAGTAAGGTGGGTTCCTTACCGCCGGATGTGTTGTGGTGCCTTCGAGCCTAATCTTTCTTCCGTGCCAATATGAATGCAAGTCTCCTGTGGCGAAATATGAGAGGTATGCCTTCGCTGCAGAGTCTCCGGAAAATGGTAGCGTTCTCTGGTTTGGAGGCTTGGTGTATCCGATATTCCATATTTTCGATTCAGCGTATCCGTTCACAGCCGATCGTGACCCAACATCACTTCGCACCGAAAAAGTGGGTTCGAAGGGAGAGGCTGGAGAAGATTCCGAATCTGGGACTCTTATTCCGTTCTTGGGAGTCGCAGTCATGGATGAACTATCTTCGTCCATCGTAAAGGATAACGAGATTAAAGCGCCGACGGAAAAATCGCAGACTACTGGGGACCGTGGGAAGAAAAAGCGAGAACGAAGTGGTGCGGAATGGAAGGACACAGACGGAGCGGAAGGCTAGACTGGAGAAGTCACGAAACGAAAGAAGCTCGGGAGACAGGAGATGAGGCAGGAGGGAGGATGGAAGGTACATCGGGGCAGTCGCAGGCGGAGACAAAAAATGAACGTGAGATGGTCCGCTTCCTTCGCATAAAAGCCTACGTTTGACTAGTCTCTGCTTGACGGAATGTAAGTGGCTAGAGGGAGAGACTATTCACCTAACAGGAAACTGCGGTTCTCTCGTGACTGTGAAAAGCTTAGTCTGAAAGAAGAGAGACGCACGATTCACGGGATTCTTTGACCAAGTGAAGTGCCCAACAAGCCGGGTCTCAGGCGATTTTTGAGCTGCCAGATGTCCTGGCATCATTCCTTCGAATGGCGGGCGAGCCTCGAGCTCACGCTTCTCCGGCGGGAAGACCAAACAATGACGTTCGCGACCGCGGCGATGGCGGCCGTGACCACCAGTATGATCTCGAGGCTCGGGATTGCGTTGAAGTTGAGTGTGACCGCGCTCGCAAGACCGTCGGTGAGGCCGACCTTGGCGCTCTCCGACCCGCCCGCCTGCAGCGCTGTGACGGTATAGGAGCCCGCCGGCAGGAATAGGGACACCGTCTGGTTTCTCTCGACGGTGGCGGCCGTGATGCTCGCCCCCTGGGAGCCGGTCACCTCGAGGGTAATCGGCGAGCTTTGCTCGCCGAGGACGTGCACGTTAAGTTCGGCTGTACTCACCTCGATGTTCTGGGTCGAATAGCTCCCCTCAACGGTCACCGAGCCCTGGGTTAGGGCGACCTGCGCCCCGATATCCAAGGAGTAGTTGAGCCGGAACGGATACTGCGACGCGAGAACGAAGAGAGAGCCACCCTCCTGGCTGGTCTGGAGAACCCCGCCGGAGGGGGAGACGCTCACCTTCCCGTCCTGCAGCGGCTTTCCCCAAGGAGAGGCGATGAAGTTCACGCTGGATAGGTTGGCCCTTACGGGATAGGAGTTCACCGCCTCGACCCCGAACGTGCGATACATGACATAGAGCGTCCTGGGCCAGTCAGCCTGACCGCTGGTAAGGTTCGCGGAGTAGGAGACGTCGGACGACTGGATGGTGTGGGGCAAGCACGTGCTCGAGAGCGAGATCCAGGACGAGTCGTTGAGGATGAGGACTCTGCTCTGGAAGACCTCCAAGCTCGTCGAGTTCTGGAAGAAGGTCCTCAGGTCGTACCTGCCTGCGCGCAGCGGCGTGTTCCACGTGAGCACCGTGTTCGCCGGACCGTTGGAGACGACGTCGAAGGGCTGCGACTGCGCGGCCATCAGGTTGTCGGCCACTAGGTTGCTGGTGGCCGTAGTATCGAGCGCATAGGGATGGTAGAGCTCGAACCAGAACGAGAGGGGCTTGTTGAGCACCCCGAGGACCGTGATCCCAAACGGGTTTCCGGGCGTCAGGGCGATGCTCCCCAAATCACCCATGTCTCTTGGAAGGCTCAGAGTCACGGGAGGCTCGGGGGTGCTTCCGGCGGCGCAGACCTCCTGGTCGTAGGAGTTTCCAAGGTTGGCTTGCGCCGAAATCGACAGGTTGGCTCCTTCAAGCGAATACTCGATGGGGCCGAGGGAGACCGGGCGATCGTTGACCAGGTTCACGAACCGGACCGGAATCACCGCTGAGCCTTGCGTGCTTGCGAGCGTGATGTTCCAGACACCGTCCGTGTCTGCAGGGGTGAAAGTGTAGAGCGGAGTGACGGCCGCGGGGTCGAGCGGCTTCGTCGCTACGACCGCGCCCGGCGCGCCGTCGGGGAGCGGGGCAGAGGTCAGCGAGAGTGTGACAGAGTAGTTGTAGGCGGATTCCGCCCATATCGTCTCTCCGGTCGTGTAGACAGGGATCCCGCCCGAGACCGGAGAGAGACTCGACGGACTGAAGCCGAGCGAGAGGGATGGCGCTGAGCCCGGGGAGTTGGCGGCCGCTGACGCCGTCCCCGCGAGGCCGGGCTGGAGCGGGACCGCGGCGAGCAGCAGCCCGAGCAGCAGCCCGAGCAGCGAGAGCGTCGCGGCGATCCTCGCCCTACCGGCGCATGTATCCCCAGAGAAGGGCGACAAGTATGATTCCCGGGACCGTGAAGGATAAAAGCGAATTCGGGAGCATCAAGACCGCGGCATATACCCATCCCAGAGAGACCGCAGCGCTCAGCAGCGGAAGGATGAAGGTCACCTTCGGCTGGACCACGCTCGTCGCCGTTGGGATCGTCGAGTAGACGAGCAGAGAGCAGTACGCCGCCACAGAGGTGACCAAGATCGACAGGGCGGTGAGCGCGGAGATGGTGGTCGTAGGTGTCTTGGACGTGGTGACCGCGACCAGGAAGTCGAAGAAACCTGCGAAGGTGAGGGTGCCTCTGAATTCGGCGACCGAAGCGGCGATGAATACCAGGAAGCCTAATTCCAACGCGATTGGAAGGAGGACGACGACGAGCCTCCGGCTCCGCACCATCTGGGCCACGCCGGCGAAGATGAGGTAGGAGGGGAGGATGGTGAAGAGTGCGGCGACCCAGGTGGAGAAGATCGTGTTCGCCAACTGGCTATAGAACGGGTCTGTCGAGGTGAGATACAGTGCGATCAGGCCCGTGACCACGAACGTCTCAAAGGAGACCAGTATGAGCAGCACGTCCGCCCTGGCCGGCCTCCCGCGGTAGTAGGCCGCGACTCCGACGAGCCTTAGTGCCTGAGTGATGACGATGACGAGCTCGACGAGGTTGATGCTGGACAGGTCAAGGTGCTGCAGGAACTGGAAGACCGAGAGCGCGTAGAGGAAATAGAGCGACGCCCCGACCACGGCGGCGCACGTCAGGAGCGTCTTGTTCGTCACGGACTACCTCTCGAGGGTCTTCCTGATCAGCGGGAGGAGGTCCTCGTTCCCCGTCCAGATCACTGACCTCTCGGCAAAGGCGGGCGGAGGAGAGGCCTCCTCGTGGAGGAGCAGAAGGGGCTTCCGGGCGATGATCATCGCCATCCTCTCGTCCTCGAGCTCGCGGAGCCCCGTGACAACGAGGTCCGAGTCGGCCACCACCGACTCGACGTCCCGCGAATTGGAAGCGACGGAGCAGGACATGACGGCCTCAGCTAGCTCGTCGATGTCTTCCGCCTCGATTCTTGTCATCCCTCTGGACCGCTCCTCCTCGCTCGTCCCGTCGTCGCGCCCTCCGTCGCCCGGTGGACCATGGTGGTAAAGGAGGATGGGGCTCGCGCCGGTCTCGAGGATCTCCCTCCCGACCTCCCCGAGAGCTTCGCAGAGCTTGTCAGTCCACGCTGCGCGGTCGTCGTCCCCCCTCTCCGCAAACCGCACGACGCCGACCCTCACGACGTCCCTCACGTTCGCTTCCCTGACCCTCGCGACGAGGGCCTCGTCGGCGGACTTCGCCACCCGCCTCCAGACGATGTCCTTCGTGTATCCCGGGCTGAACTCGTCCAACTTGTAGAGCTCCTGCCCCTGTCCGGCGTAGCCGGTCGACCGCTCTCCGTACCCGATGACCTTCAGCCTCCTCTGGACCTCGGGGGCGAGGAGCGAAAGGGGCATCGTGTCCAACACGAGCTCAGTGCTCACGATCTGATCCAGCCTCTTGAAGAGCTTCAACGGGTCGGTGAACGAAATCCCGACCTTGACTCCCTGGGACCTCCCGGCGTATTTTCCGAGGAACCTGAGGCGTATCCTCATCCCGTCGGAGAGAGGCTCGACCTCCATCAGCTGGCCCGTCTCGATGCCGAAGGTCGTCGGGGCCGAGCCTATCCAGCCGTTCCCCCTTGACTCGACGGCGAGGATGGTCTCGTACTCTTCGCCCTTCATGATTCTGACGTGCCCGCCCTCCGACGAGACGGTGAGGCTGCCGCCGCTCGTCGCGAACTCAAAGATGAGGACGGAGATCACGCCCATCGTGACGAGCGATATCCCGAGCACTTGCAACAGCTTCATGTCGAGCAGCTCAGCCGCGCCTATCAGGATGGCCGTGGCCACGAGGTAGTCTCTTCCACGGGGGGTCAGCGTGGAGGCTCCACCCTGTCGAGTATGGCGGTGAGTATCGCCTCGGGATTCCTTGACACCCCCTTCAACGCCGCCGCGCGGTCGACCGTGAGCCTGTGCGTCAGCACTTCGCTCGCGATGGTCTTGATGTCGTTCGGAGTGACGTATCTCCTGCCGTCGAGGAGGGCCTTCGCACGGGAGCAGTGGAGAAGCTGCACCATCGCTCTCGGGCTCGCTCCTAGCACCAGCGAACCCTCCTTCCGCGTCGCTTCGGCCATCCGCGCGAGGTATTCGAGTATGTCGTCTGAGACCGTCACATCGTCCACTTCTCTCATCACGGCGTCCAGTTCGGCCGCCGTCACGACCGTCCTCACGTCGTTCGGGTCCATGCTCGAGAGGTTCCTCTTGAGGATGTTCGCCTCCACCTCCCTGCTCGGATAGTCGAAGCTGACCTTGACCATGAACCTGTCGAGCTGCCCCTCTGGGAGCGGGTAGACGCCTTCGAACTCCATCGGGTTCTGGGTCGCGATGACCATGAAGGGGGAGGGAAGCTTCTCCGTGTGCCCCTCGACCGTCGCCTGGAACTCCTGCATCGACTCGAGCAGCGCGCTCTGGACCTTTGGGGGAGCACGGTTTATCTCGTCGGCCAGGAGGATGTTGGTGAAGACCGGGCCTTTCCTGAACTCGAACTCCCTGTCTTTGAGGTTGAAGATGAAGCCGCCGATGATGTCGAGCGGGAGGATGTCGGGCGTGAACTGGACCCTCCTGAACTGAAGCCCCAGGCACTTTGAGAAGGCGTTCGCCACGAGGGTCTTCGAGACCCCGGGCACCCCCTCCAGGAGCACGTGCCCCTTCGCGAGGAGGCAAGTCAAGATGAGTTCGGTCTCCTTCTCTCTGCCCACTACGACCTTGCTGACCTCGCTTACGACCTTGTCCCTGATCTCAGCGCCCAATGCTCGCTCCTCCGCCGCGCTTCCCCGGGGTCGTTCGGCCAAGTATGTTCGCGACATTGACGACTTCGCGGTAGTCCATGTCTGGGAGGGGAGCCCCGCCGTATCGACACGCCTCGTAGCTCTTCAGGGCGTCCTCCATCGCTTCGGTCTTCACGCCGGATGACCTCAGGTGCGCGAGCGCCTCTTCCCAGGTGAAGCCGGAGGGAAGGTCGGGGACGGCCTCCTTGAGGGCCAGCTCGAGGCCGTTGAAAGCCTCCATGAGGTTGGACGGCTCGACCTTGCGTCTCCTTTGCCGCAGAGCGGCGAACCCGAACGACGCATACAGGACTGCGTTCAGCGCCAAGAGCGCCCCCAGGACGAGCTCGTTGCTGACCATCGCGCCTTCTCACTTTCGGAAGGGTGTGACTTAAGGGCTTGGAATCGGCGCCTTTGAAACGTTTTTAGTCACCGCGCCGGATTTGGGAGAATGGTTTGGTTAGCTCGCGCGCTGCGGCCAGGTCGTCCAGGCTCGTCAGCGGCGTGGCAGTCGTTGCCCTCATAGTCGTCGCGTCTCTCTCGGTGGCCCTCATCGACAGCCACAGCATAGCTGACCCGCTGCAGCGCGATTACATCAGGCCAGCCGACACCCCCTTGCCGAAGCCAGGAACCCTATCGGTGCAGATGTTCTCGAACCAGGACTTCAGCAGCATCGCTTCGGAGCCCTTGAAAACGTCAATCCCCGTTCCCGAGTGGCCGATGGCGCTGACGACCATAAACTCGAGCGTCATCTCTGTGACGCCGCTACCTCTGAGCACGGACCAGGTGGGCGTCGCCCATGTCTCTCTACTTCCCGGATTGTATGTCTTGCGAGTCCCATACAATACGCTAAACATAGTGATCCCGGTGCACATCTCCAGCGGCAACACGACGTCGGTACAGCTGAACGTCTTAGAGGGGGCGTACTCGCTCCTCTTCAGCGAGGCAGCTGATGTCGGCGCAGAACCCAGCCTCTACGTCGAGCTCCGTTCGTCCACTCCCGTTGCTAACGTCAGCGAGCCTGTCACCCTCCAGGTGCAGTATGGGGGATCAAGGGGCGGGTACCGGGTGGACGCCACGGTGACCTCGCAGTGGCCGCCTGCGCAGGGAACCGAGTGGCTGGAATTGGCGCCTGTGGGGATCCTCGAGCTCGCGAGCGCGACGTCCGTCGTCCTGGCGACCTGGACCTACTCGAGCTCGGTAACCGTGGGGCCGACCAGTCCGAACGCGTCGCTAGCGGCCTGAGACTATCTTCTTCCTGCTCGCTCTCTTCTTCGCGACAGCTGGGTTCTTGTTGCGCTTCGCGAGATACTCCATGAGCGGGTCCCAGTACGCGCTCTTCCAGCCGCCCGTGTAGCTTTCGACCTGCTCCGCGGGGACCTTGGAGTGGACCATCTTCAGCTCCGTCCCTCCCTTCTTCGCGGTTAGCGTGAGCTCGAGCCTCGAGGCTGGGTAGCCGTCGGGCCACTCCGTGGTCTTCCACTCCTGGACGATCTTCTTCCCCTTCACGAGCTCGAGGTTCTTCCCGGTGATGTAGCCCTCCCAAGCTGTGAATGTGGCGCCCTTCTTCGCGCTCGTGGTGGCGGGCGAGCCGGTGAACTCGCTGTGCTCGCGCGGGTCGAGGAGCGCGTCGTAGATCTCCTCCGGGGCGGCCTCGAAGAAGACGGTCTGCTCGATCGTCCCGAATTTCAGCGGCAAGCGTCTCTCACGTGACTGCCATCCCTCGGGATTTATGCCTAGCGCGATCCGGTTCTGGTGCGTCTTGAGGACATGAGGCTCTTGGGACCTTGCGGCGGTGCGACTCGGCACGCGCGGCGGCCTTTATCGCGGATTCTATTGAAGAGTTGAGAATGAAACGGAGCACAAAGTTAGCCATAGTGGTGGTCTCTCTGACTCTTTCTAATTGTGGTTCCCGTTATTCCATCCCAAGTAACTCTTTCACCAAATCACATGGCACCATCGTGTGCTGAAAGGATACCGCCAGCGCCGTGCCCTCTTGTAGGAATACAGGAGACGTATCACGGGTATGGCTCAGTGACCTATTTCTGTTTGGACTCGGAATTCACGTATGGCTTGACTGAACAAGATCTTCTGCGTCGTTCTTCTTCATTCGAGCTTTGACCAGCTTCTTCACGAGCGAGACTGGAATCTTCTTGTCGAAAGGAAGGTG
>Ga0307372_10002954_pt1 | contig 27665 bp, 26 predicted proteins | sample OX1MG_FD_202533 | JGI IMG/M metagenome (GOLD analysis project Ga0307372, IMG submission 202533) | Soil microbial communities from Risofladan, Vaasa, Finland - OX-1 | ecosystem: Environmental > Terrestrial > Soil > Coastal area > Acid sulfate soil | place: Finland: Risofladan, Vaasa | collected... | reverse complement strand
GATCGTGGCGGGGAATCGTTCGGTCGAGTTGGAGCCGACTCTTGGAGCGAGAGTTGAAGCACGCGTCGCTCTCGAGAGCGCGCCGATACCCACGCCGACGCCGAGTGTGGGCGTCGAGCCCATCGGCCACTTGCACGTCCGCGGTTTGAGCGGTGAGTTCGTCCGCGGCATCGACCTGGAGGCCGCTAGAGGCGAGGTCGTCGGGGTGACGGGCATCGTTGGATCCGGGTGGGCGTCGGTGCTCGAATATATCTACGGCGCACGTCGAGCCGACACCGGGGAACTCGAGATCGACGGGCAACGTTTCGAGCTGTCGAGGATGAATCCGGCCCAAGCTGTGGAGCTGGGTATGGTGTTCATCCCATCCGAACGTCTGACGTTCGGGATCGTGAGCGAACTGAGTGTCCAGGAGAACGTGATGGCGCCGGTGTGGAGCCGCATGTTCCAGCGAGGTCGACTCCGGCTCGGCAAGGTGGCCGTACGATGTGCGGAGTTGCTCTTGAAGAGTGACGTGCAACCGCCAGTTGTAAATATGCCAATCGGTCTGCTGAGCGGTGGGAACCAGCAAAAGGCGGTGCTGGGCAAGTGGCTACAACTCGACCCTCGCCTGATACTGCTCAATGAGCCAACTCAGGGAGTGGACGTCGGCGCACGGCAACGAATCTTCGCAACTATTCGTGCCGCGGCCGATAGTGGGGTGATCGTGCTCTACGCGAGCGGGGACTGGGAGGAACTGTTCAACATCGCCGATCGGGTTCTCGTGATCGCTGACGGGATGGTCTGCGCGAATCTCGCCGGTGTCGAGTTGACCCTCGACAACATCGCGCAGTCAGCGTACAAGGGAGTACGGCGCAGCGCGGACCTTGGTAACGCGTCGCTGGTGTGGGGGTAGCGACCTCGGAGACTTGACCGAACTCCTGTCGTGGTACCGAGACGGGAACGGAAGTAGTGAGTCGCGTCGCCACGGCGATCTCACGCTGCGAGGGTTCACGACGCGTGTGAGTGGGCTCGATTGGGGTTTTGTGATCGCGTCGCCGCCGAGACCTTGAATCGTTCGCTGGTTAATCACTTGATGGTGCGGGGAACTCTCGCTTAATAAGGAGTTGTTGCTTCGATGAGGTTAACTTGCGCTGTAGTGTCGCCCTGGAACACCCAAATACAGGCTTCAGCATCACGTTGGTAAAGGTCAGAATCGCGCCCGCACATCCGATGGACCTCGTAAGTGACAAGAGAGCGGACGAGCCGGTGTTGAGACGCCCGAGCCACGTCTTTTGGTGAGTGGGAGTCGCTCGAAATCGTCGCTCGAGTTCTTGACACCTTGAATCGTGAGCGCACTGAAACCTGAGACTTCGTTACCGGGACTCGAGACGCGCGGGAAATGGTAGCCGAGTGTTGGAAGAGCGCCCGCTTCGTGCGTCACAGCGTCGTAGTACTCCACAAGTGGTTCGCTCGCCGGAGGACTGGAGACCAGAAGCCATCGGCGCTGCACCCTCTCGCACGTTTGGTAAGCACGGCCGCCCTCGCGGCGCCGCTCAATCCCGTCCTGGCGACGCCGCGGTTTGTTGGGGTCTCTCACGCTGAACGAATTTGAGAATCTACACTTGAACCACACCCAGACCTGACTCGCATAAGCGGTTCAGTCAACGGGGTTCAGGCCAGGTTGTCTAAGGAATGGGGTCTATTTCAGAATAGGTACGTACTGATGACCAATACGGTATCGTGAGCAATATGGCTTTAGCGCCCGGGGTGCCCAGAGTTTTAAGATACTCGTGGCTGGCGGGAGAGCTCCGTGAGGCAATACTAAAAGGAGAACTGGAGTCTGGTAGCCAGTTACCCATCGAAGGGGATTTAGCAACTCGATATGGTGTAGGTCGCTCCACTGTTCGCGAAGCGCTGCGAATCTTACTGGCCGAGGGGCTGGTGGTGACTATACGTGGGATGAATGGCGGGACATTTGTGGTACGCCCAGAACTCAGCAACATTGGGGAACGCCTAGAAGTGACGCTTCGGCTACTCAGCATTACCGAACGCGTCTCCGTTACTCACCTCGTAGCGACCCGCGCGGCGCTCGAGTTGCCAGCGGTACGTGCTACCGCAATGCACCACACGTCCGAGGAGCTAGACCTGCTTCAAACCACCTTGTCGTCACCCGAACTGGCTGTCGACATAGGGCGAGGATTCGTAACCAACCGTGATTTTCATTCGTTGATTTTAGAGATCGCAGGCAACCCTCTAATAGCTGCCACCGCTGAGCCACTGTTCTCAGTATTACGTCATAGATTTTTACGAGATGATGCGCCAGCGACGTTTTGGGAGAATGTTGCTAGTGACCACCGTCACATTTTTGATGCAATCGCTAATGAGGATGCGGATCGCGCTGCTGAGGAGATGACACTTCATCTCGCAATGCTGTGTCAAAACTACACGCTCATCGATACGATGTCTGATGTTGTACCAGTAGAATCAACTGACAGAGTCTCATAACCCCAGCCATTTGGAAGGAGACCGCCGGTGTCAGCGTTTTGGTGGCGCTTGAAGTGCGTCTGGATTTTCTGGAGCCCTGAGTGGTAGTTGTGTAGCAAGTAGATGTTATCCGTCAGTGTTAGTAGCCCAGTGGTCGGATTCCGTTACTCGCTTTACGTGCCAGCACGAGCGCCAAACCGGTGTGCTAGTGTAGTGTCTCGCAATTAACAGGTATTTGTGGTAGACTGGTTCATGAGACCAGCCACCCCACCACTGACCATGACCGACGGCCAACGAGGGATCCTTCAAACGATGGCCAAATCACGTACGGCCCCGCACCGTGAAGTGACTCGGGCCCAGGCATTGTTGTTCGCCGAACAGGGGGTGGCGACTTCGCTCATCGCCCGTCAGCTCGGCGTCTCGCCCACCAGTGTCACTTCGTGGCGGGTCCGCTTTGTGGAAGAAGGACTCTCTAAGTTCGCCCAGGTGAAGTCGGGTCGAGGTCGCAAACCCACCATCCCCGATGAGAAGGTAGCGGCCATTGTGGCGGCGACCTTGCACGACAAGCCCGCGGGTGAAACACACTGGAGTTGTCGCACGATGGCCAAAGCCCAGGGAGTGAGTTCGGCCACCGTCCAGCGGATCTGGGCCGCGCGTGGACTAAAGCCGCACTTGACTACCACGTTCAAGCTCCCGAACCACGCGCACTTCGAAGAGAAGCTCGTGGACGTGGTGGGCCTCTATCTCAACCCGCCCGATCAAGCCGTCGTGCTGTGTATGGACGAGAAGTCCCAGATTCAAGCCCTTGATCGTACTCAGCCCTCGCTACCCATAAAAAAGGGCCGTGTGGGCACCATGACCCACGACTACAAACGCCACGGAACTACGACGCTCTTTGCCGCTCTTAATGTGCTGAGCGGTGTCGTTATTGGCGAGTGCCTGGCGCGACACCGTCACGAGGAGTTTTTGAAGTTCTTGCGACGGATTGATCGTGAAGTTCCCAAAGAGTTAGCGGTTCACCTCATCTTGGACAACTACGGCACCCACAAGCACGCGAACGTAAAGCAGTGGCTGGAGAAGCATCCACGCTTCCACCTTCACTTCACACCGACCTCGAGTTCGTGGCTCAACCTCGTCGAGCGCTGGTTCAGAAATCTCGACGATAAGGCCATCCGACGTGGAGTGTTCGGTTCAGTGCCCGACCTCATCAAAGCCATCGAAGGGTACTTGACCGCGAATAACAACGACCCCAAGGGCTTCGTCTGGACCGCCGCCGCAGAGCAGATTCTCGAAAAGGTTCGACGTGGTCGCACAACCCTCAACACAATCACCGCTTAAAAATGAAACACTGCACTAGCTCGTTTCTCGAGTTCTCCTGAACGGTGATCGTATTGATCATGATCACAGGCATAATTTCGATCTCATCAGATCCACGCCTGAGTGCGGTGTCTCCTTTTCACTCCAGCACTTTTACGGGTAAGCGGTCGGCTCGTTAATTCCCTTCCATCGGCACCGGGATCGGTCAGAACGGCGACGATCAGAGGCCGCGCGCGGCCTTCGCCTCGGCCTCGAGGGCTTCCTTCGTGGCGATGATCGTGCGCAGGCGTGCTTCCTTGGTCGCGAGTTCGGGGGGCAGTTCGTCACCGCGGCGGTCTTCGCCGAACTCCTCGTCCTCTCTCTGGTCGGTCGTCTCGGCGTCGCCGAGCATGGCTTGCACCTCGGCGCGCAGCTCCTCCACTCGCTTTTCCATGCGGTCGTAGCTCATGGCCTTGTGTCGACTGGCTGACGCGCGCACCTTGGTCCTGTCGAGGGCGACGCGTCCGAGCTTCACCAGACCAGCGCGCTCACAGAGCACGAGCACCTGGGTGAACAAGTCCTCGAGGGCGCCCAGGCGGCGGCGGCGAAAGCGCGCGATCGAGCGGTAGTCGGGCACCGCGTTGGCGTTCAGCCAGCGAAAGGCGACATCCGTTGAACAGCGCCGTTCGATCTCGCGCGAGCTCGTCACCCCGATCGAGTAGCCGTAGAGGAGGAGCTTGGTCATCATCGCCGGATCGAACGGTGGAGCCCCGGTGGCGTTGTGGTAGGAGTCGTAGACGAGGGAGAGATCGAGTGCGGAGTCAACCGTCTCGGAGATGAACCGGGCCGTGTGCCCCGAGGGCAACCAGTCGCCGAGCGAGGGCGGCAGGAGGAAGGTCTGGTCTTGGTCGTAGGGGCGGAAGGTCTTGTCCCGGCCCGCGGGCGGATGCACTTCGGGTGCGGGAGATTCTGAGACCTCCGCCTCGAACAGCCGATCATCTTCGCGCAAGAATGTCATAGACAATTCTCACATCCGACGTCAGGTCAGTGGTGGATTCTGACCGATGCACCTAGGCAACGTTTGGGTCTACGCTGAGGTCTCAGATGAGTCAACTCGGGGGATAGTTGCAAAGGACGCAACGTAGTACTACCCTCCTCGTAATGAGGTGGTCCTCGTAATGAGGTGGTCCCTCAAGACTGGTAAACGACATTTACCTGAACCAAGAGAGCCGCTCTCTTCGCACAATCTGGGGGAATCAACATGGGACCGAAGCGACTCTTTTCGCTGTCCAGTGAGATAAGTCGCCAGACACAATGACGACTGCTATCCCCACTAGTCCGTTTCCAACGCTCTTTTCTTCGGCCAAGATTGGTTCTCGCACTGCGAAGAACCGGATTTGGATGACTGCTCATGGCACACGATTAGTTAAGGGGCACAAGATGTCCCCTGAACATATCGCTTACTACTCTGAACGCATCCGGGGAGGCATCGGGGTTCTAACGCTTGAGGCGATGGCCGTGCACCCGACAAGTCAGCCGTACGAGGCAAAGGCCTTCGCCTTTGATGATGCGGTGGTTGATGGTTATCAACTGATGGCAGAGGTTGCCCACAAGGACGGAGTTCTCGTCTTTGCCCAACCATGGCATCGAGGTCGCGAGACAACGGGGATGGCCAGTCGGCTTCCCGTCTGGGCCCCGTCCTCGATTCCGTGCACTGTGTATCGCGAGATGCCTCATGAAATGACCCAGGATGAGGTGAAGGCAATCGTCGATGGGTATATCCGATCAGCAGAGCTCGCCGAAACTGGAGGCTTGGACGGCGTAGAGGTCCACGGACTCGCCCACGGCTACCTTCTCGGACAGTTCGCCTCCCCGGCAACGAACCACCGTCAGGATCGCTATGGAGGCACCCTCGAGAATCGACTTCGGATAGTGAGCGAGATCCTCGAAGGGACGCACATGGCAGTCAGCCCTTCCTTCGTGGTTGGAGTGCGCCTGAATGGCGACGACGGCGTCGAAGGGGGACTTGGCCCTGAGCAGTGGGCCGAGGTTGCCCAACATCTCACTCGCGACGGCTTGGTTGACTACGTCTCAGTGAGCCAAGGCACCTATCAGGATCGTATGCGAATCTATGGAGCGACGCCGATGCGACATGGCTATGAGCTCGACGCCACCAGCCAGGTGAAAGCTGCGGTACTGGACCGACCAGTTGTCGCAGCTGGCCGCTTGACAACGCCTGACCTCGCCGAGTGGGTGCTCACCTCGGGACAGGCTGACTTCATCGGCCTCAGCCGACCTCTGATCGCCGATCCAGAGTGGCCCCGAAAGGCGTTCGAAGGAAGGTCCAGCCAGATCCGGCCCTGCGTGGGTGCCAACTGGTGTTTAGCCGCTCTGAGCACAACGGCGCTCGCGTGCGTCCACAATCCCGCCGTCGGCAGAGAGCGCGAGCTCGGTGCCGATACCCTCGTTCCTACTTCGACGCCGCGGACGGTTGCCGTAGTTGGAGGAGGGCCGGGTGGATTACGAGCCGCCATGACTGCGGCACGTCGCGGCCACCACGTGACCCTCTTCGAAAAGGACGCTGACCTCGGTGGCCAGGTCAAGCTCATGAGCGCCGTCGACGCCTACAAGGAGTGGGGAGGGATCATCGACTGGCTCGTTGGAGAGATCCGACGGCTCGATGTCGATGTTCGTCTCGGAGTGAAGGCCGACCTTGAGTTGATCCAACGCGAGGACTTCGAAGTCGTGATCATCGCCACGGGCAGCACACCCTTGCGTCACGGTTGGACGGCAAGCCATCCGGATCGTTGGATTAGCGGCTCTTACTTGCCCGGCGCGGATCAATGGAATGTCTACTGCGCACCGGAGGTGCTGAGAGGCGAGGCTCAACTGGGCCCGTCCGTCATGGTCGTCGATGATGTCGGAGATCGCCAGGCAGCAGTCGTCGCGGAGTACCTCGCGGATCGGCGTCATCAGGTCGAGATAGTCACCCGCCTTTCGCAGGTGACTCCTGATCTTAGTGCCAGTCGCGATCAGGCAATGACCCATGGTCGTCTGCGAAGACTCGGCGTGCGCTTCACGACCTTTCGAGAAGTGAAATCCATCCACGACAACAGGGTCGAGCTTGTCGACGTGCACACGCAGGAGACCGAGGTCCGCGATCCGGTCGACGCCGTCGTCCTCATCATGGGGTCCCTGGCCGAGGATGGCCTGGCACGTGAACTAGGGCCCGACTATGAAGTCCACGCTGTGGGAGACTGCGTTGCGCCGAGACGGATCTTCGACGCGATTTGGGAGGGTGAGTTGGCCGGGCGCCAGTGTTGACAGTGACTTCTCTGACAGCTTGATGCCGCCTGCTTATTTTCACTTATGGGGTTTCCACTTTGGTGCCGTCAAGTGATCAAGCGTCCTGGGTGCTCTCGCCAGGGCAGCTTAGCGGTATGTCTCTGAATTAACTAAGGCCAATTTCGTTCTCCTCGCTTGACCTTGGTGATGATCTCGTCGGCGGGCTTCTTCCAGATGAACGGCTGGGGATCTTCGTTCCAGTTCTCGGTCCAGACTTCGATCGCGTCCTTCAGTTGCGCGACCGACGAGATGCGCGACCTGACGAAGCTCCTCGACGAGTTGACCAAAGAGGCGAACCCGGCTCTGCGTGCGGCCAAGGGAGTGGGTGTCGACGTGGCCTCAATTCTCTTGATCGCCGCGGGATCGAACTGCCACCGTTTGCGCAACGAGTCCGCCTTCGCCGTCATGTGCGGCGTCTCGCCACTTCCGGCTTCGTCGGGTCAGACCAATCGTCATCGTCTCAATCGATCGGGAAACCGACAAGCCAACAACGCCCTATGGCGCATCGCCATGGTCCGGATGATCAGTGACGAAGAGACGAAGACCTACCTCGCCCGACGCACCGCGCAGGGCAAGACCAAACGTGATGTCACGCGCTGTCTCAAGCGTCACATCGCCCGCGAGGTCTTCCTCCTCCTGCAGAATCCCGCCTACGAGGAAGTCGGTCCTCAGCTTCGCGCGACGAGGACGTCGGCTCACGTCTCCCTCCAGACCGTGTCGGACGACCTCGGGGTGTGGCCGACCAAGATCTCACGCATAGAGCGAGGACTCGAACACGACCATGAATTCGTGGCGATCTACCAGGCCTCGCTCAACGAGCACGCGGCGGCTTTACAAACATAGGAGCATCAAACAACCGACCACAAGTGCTGGTACTCTCTTGTCAGTGATACGACACTCCACAAACACTTACCGCGCCATACCAACGCAACGATCCATTCATTAGGAGCCGAAAGACGATGTCGACACCTTATCCAGTCACGATCCTCGACGGACAAAAAGAGAAACTGGCAACACTCCCGCTTATTCGTCTCTTCAATCTCGGCAGCGCCACCCGTAATCCTGGAAAAGCTCAACCTCACCAAGGTGAGGTTGCTTCGGCTGGTATCAAAATTGCCTTTCAGATTCCAGCCCCGCGGATCTACCCGATTTCAATTTCGGCGCTCACCAGCGCGCACGACATAGGTGTTCACGGGGATCACACTTCGGGAGAAGTCGAAATAGTCGCTCTGACGCACGAAGGGCGGCTTTTAGTTGGAGTAGGGTCGGATCATACCGACCGCGATCTCGAACGGACGAGTATTTCGTGGTCTAAGCAAGTGTGCCCCAACGTCGTCGCACCCTTTTTTTGGCCGTTTGATACCGTGGCAGATCACTGGGACGAGTGCGTTTTGGAGTCCGAGGTCGACGGTGACCTCTATCAACGAACGTCCGTCTCCACATTTCTGTCGCCCCCAGACCTGACGGAAGTCGTCCGTCAGCGGACCGACGCACCTGTCTCCGGGACATGGGTGTTTAGCGGCACTGTTGCGTCCATCGCTGGAAAGTTCAGTTATGGCAACAGTTGGACCTTTCGCCTGATAGACCCAGTGTTCAACAACACCATCGAGCACCACTACGAGCTGTTCAACCTGCTCGGCGAGGTTCACACGCAATATCGTGTGCCTCTGACCTCCGCTCAATGACTCGTCCGCGACGGGGGTATCTCTCTTTCGACTGGGGGCAATTGCACTTCCGGGCGGTCGGCATGGAGAGCAGTCGGCCCCTTCTGCTCCTACTTCACCAGTCACCGCTCTCATCTCGTCGCTATGAACTTGCCCTACCATTCCTCGGAGAGACGGTTCGGGCCATGGCCCTGGACTTTCCAGGGTACGGTGGATCTGACCCCCCGGACATAGAATGGGATGTTCCTGCGTTTGCGCGAGCGATATGGGCTGTGGCTGACCAGGTGGGCGCTCGCCAGGCCGTTCTTTTCGGCAGAGCCACGGGCTCGGTCGTTGCCCTTGCGGCAGCCAATATCGCACCCGAGCGGACGCTCGGTCTCATATTGCACGGCTTTCCTCTCTACACTCCCGTGGAACGTCATGATCACTTGGGCGGCTTCGCTCCGCCATATGAAATCAAGACGGACGGAACATATCTCGCTTGGATCTGGAATCGGATTTATGAGCAGTACCCTAATCTTGAGCCTCATCTCGCCACATCTTTGGTTATGGACTATTTGGCGTGCGGATCAGATTATGCGAGTGCGTACAGGGCTATCTGGCGATATGACCCCACCTCTGCTCTTCGCGACCTTGCCGCCCCGACCCTTCTGATGGCCGGAACTCTTGATCGACTGTTCTCGATGCACGAGCGCATAACTACCGTGCTTCCACATGCTCAGCACCTCGTTATGGCTGAGGCGACGGACTATGTTGCCGAGCAAGAACCAGAACTTTTCGCTCAACACCTCCTTTCATTCGTCAGCTCTTTGAACCTTTGAGATCATCAAATTGCGCGTGTCGCTGAAAGGGCTCGCGAGATAACTGCACAGGCACCGGATATTGTGCCTCTGCGTGAGTGGTGCTTACCTGGGAAGTTGACGGTGGTGCGCTCGTGGCCGGAGCAGTTATAGAGGGCCTCGACGTTATGAGCACCCGGGCACTCGATAAGACCACGTTCCCTCTCTCATAAAATCCGACTGAGAGTCATCGTCACGACGTGATGATCGTGGGTCGACGGGCGTGCGCAACCCCTTCATCACCCACACGCTCGGCCACCACACTATTTGAGAGAGTCACCGTGTGCTTTACGTGTGCGCTACTCGACTGTTCGACGATCTCGCCATCGCCATCGCCATCGCCATCGCCATCGCCATCGCCATCGCCCGCGCCGATGGACGACTGACGCGACTCACGGGTTCACTCTCGCGTGTTGACGTTCTTAGTCTGGGCGACCGACTCATACAATCGTTCTGCAATGACCAGTCCGCCGACTTGCTCGAAGTCATTGAAGATCGGGTTACTCGTTCAACCATTGTCACCCCGCAACGACCGGTGACCTACTGACACGAAGGACTCGCTGGCTCGGCGGTCGCTGGCGCAACCTTAGATCGCCTGCTTGAGCGTACCTATCGCATTGAACTCGTTGGCGGATCACGACGCCGCCGAACTGGCATCCCTATCGCACTACTCGCCAAAGCTTCGAACGGACGATTCACGACCGTCGTCACCATGCGTGACGGAACTGTTCTACGATGACTTTAAAGGAGTTGAACTAAGAGAGCCACCACTCATCCCAGCGTCGGTCGCTGACGTGACCTTCGAAACCGACATCGGGGGTGTACGAAAACGTCGGAACGGATGTTGAAAACTCCGGTCTACCCATCGGAGTTTGTCGGGAGAACAATGTGGTCTACTTGGTATCGCAGGTTTGTTGAGTGTAAGTAGTGCCCGAGGAGATCTCACGCGACCACGGTGGTAGTAACTAGGGTCTTGAGGTATTACCTTCTTGAGGTGTTGTTTAATCCAATTAGTTGTGAGTTTACTTCGGTTCCCTTAGCGGGGAGTATCTGACGAGAGAAGGATTGGTATGTCGCGTCTGGCAATGACTTTGGAGAAGTGGCCCGTTGAACGGGTGGCGCTGGATTTGAAGGTTGGGAGGGTTTACAACCTTGGCTTCACGATCCGTGACGCGGAGAAGATGCAGCGCCACTTGGAGGAGTGTTACGCGGTAGGGGTGCCTGAGTTGAAGGTGGACAAGCCGCCGCTTATCTTTCCCATGAGTTCCTGGGCCACCATCACTGACGAAGAGGTCACCGTTCAAAGGGCACGAACCAGTGGGGAAGTGGAGATCGTAACGATCAGCCTCGGGGGAGAGTTGTATATCGGCGTCGGCAGCGACCACACCGATAGGGAACTCGAGACGATAGATATCCCGTGGTCTAAGCAGGTCGCTCCGAATGTTCTGGCACCGACTTTGTGGCGTTGGGAGGATGTCGCTGGCCACTGGGACGACGTGATGTTGGAGAGTTATGTCTTGGACGAAGGCAAGGAGGTCTTGTATCAGCGGGCATCGGTGGCCGAGTTCTGGACGCCGGTAGAGATGGTTAACAGTTTGGAGGGTCGTGTACCGGCGATAACTGATGCGCAGATACTCTTCAGTGGGACGGTGGTGTCTGAAGGAGAGCAGCTCAATTTCGGGCGAGAGTGGAGGATCGCCATGATCGACCCGGTGTTCGAGAGAAAGATCGAGCATACGTATCGAGTGGTCGTTCTTTCGGAAGAGGTCGAGGGCTAGTAGTTCGTTTGGTAAATGGATAAGGGGACTGAAGTGGGTCCGAACGAAATTAGCCTTAGTCAATTGCCAGACCCACCACTACAGTGAAACGCGTATGTACGCAACGGAACAATTCGGTTGTTCGGCGTGCGGAGGGGGCCAGCAGAACGGCGCCATTCGCCGATCGGAGACGTGGTTTCGGTGGTGCCCGCAACTTCCGCTCATCGAGCAGCGTTGCGTCCGAGCTGAAGGGTCTCGCCAGTGTTGTCTGGGTGTTTGTGGCGACCAAGTCTTGTAGTCGAGAGACCTGGCGACCGGGCTCTTATACGCAAGGACCATGTCGCTACATTGTAGAACTCGGCTCAGATCGAAGGTCCTGCGCAAGGTCGGTATCTCTGCGATTGGTAGGGCGCGACGATTACGGTAGTAGAGGCGACTACTCTAGGGCCGTGAGTTTCTCGGTGCCCGCATGAGCGCAGAAGAAGTGCGAACGCAAGGCGAAGTCGGTGCAACGGTGCGCGACCCCATTAGGGTCGATGGCAGGGTCGCTCTGGTAACGGGGGCAGCAAGTGGTATTGGTGCTGCTACGGTCGCGCGGCTCGCAACCCGGGGAGCAGATGTCGCCGTGTGCGACCTCAACCTTGATGCAGGGACCGCCCTTGCCGAACAGATCAGTTCCTCGACGGGCCGGTCGGTCCGGGCATTTGCGCTCGACGTACGAAGGGGTGAGGAGTGCGCGCGATGTGTCGCGGAGGTTGCAGATCACTTCGGGCGTATCGATTACCTGGTCAACAGCGCGGGGGTGATGAGCCGCGCGGATGCAGGCTCTACATCAGACGAGACCTGGCACGAACTCCTCGAAATCAATCTTTACGGCACGATCAGGATGTGCCGCGAAGCGGAGCCCTGGCTGACTCGTCAGCAAGGGTCGGCGGCAGTGAACCTTGGATCGACTAATGGAGCTGTGGCGGTCCCTCTGTCAGCAGCGTACGGAGTCAGTAAAGCCGGCGTCCACCACCTCACCCGTATCTTGGCTCTCGAATGGGCGCGAAATGGCGTTCGAGTCAACGCGGTCGCTCCGACGATTGTTGAGACTCCGATGACAGCTGATATTCGTAAAGATCCCAGCTATCTGGAAGCCAAGCTAGCCGTAATCCCTCTTGGTCGCATGGTGACGTCAGGGGAGGTGGCTGAAGTGATCGCGTGGCTATGTTCTCAGTCGTCGGCGATGGTTACCGGTCAAATAATCTTCATCGACGGGGGCTTCACGATTATCTAGCCTGCTCAAAATGATGGGTCAGGTGAGGAGTTGCGCGCGATGTGCTCCTCTGGGCGCACTCGTACCTGTTCGGAACTCACTGTTGGCTCTATAGGAGAGAGGTCGCGGTCACGTAGGCCGGACGGCCGACAACCCTCAGCGCACATGGTGAGAGGCGGTCATATGTTCTTTGGATCAAGATTGACCGAGTCCGAGGAGAATCTGAAAAATGTCTGATGATAAACTTGCGTAGTTGAATGTCTGATGATACCGTGAGTTGAATCGCACCGACTGTTACGAGGCCGAATTAAGTCAATCCCACTCAACGATAAGCACCTTGCAGAGTCAGGCAAGTCCACTTCGAAGCGCGAAAGTGAAAGTCGTGAGGTTTTTGAAGGCTCTTCGGCCAACTAAATGGAAGGAAAGGAGAAGGAACAAGTGACCACCATGATGGTGCTGTTCAACCTTAAGACAGCAACAAACAAGCAGGCGTACGAAGACTGGGCAAGAGGGCGCGACATCCCTGCCGTCCGCTCCCTCCCTTCTGTGAGCGCTTTTAATGTGCACCGGACTAGCGATTTCTCGAATCCTTCAGAGCAGACTCCCTACTCATACGTGGAAGTGATCGAAATCACGGAGATGGAAAGTTTTAAGAACGACATTGCCCAGCCCGCTATGCAAGAAGTTGCCAAGGAGTTCCAGCGTTACGCGGACAGGCCCATATTCGCGGTTCTGGAGCCCATCTAATGAGAGTCCGTGAATATTCGTGCGCAAGGGCCAGCGAAGCCGTGGCGCGGGTCGCAAATAGTAGCGAAGGCTCCTGTCAAATACTGAGCTCGTCGGTCATGCTCACCGAACTTGAAGAAATTTCTAGGGATGAGGTTCTTGATGTCGGCGTGATAAGGAGTAGGGGACCCGGAGTACCGGTAAACATGACGACGAGGCGAACCTCGGGATTGGAGTACCGGTCTGTTCCCACGTCGCTGCCCTCATCTTTTCAGACCCGTACAGTCCAAGGTAAAAAAGGACCGATGCGATTTTTACACATTGACACAACACTAGGCAACGCCTCCCGGGGACTGGTTCTTGGAAACGCTCCTGGCCAAATTAAGCATTCAAACGTAACTGCTGCACCCAAAAGAGTTCATTCGTGGGTATACGCTCGTTTTCAGTTCGAGGCACGAAAGCAGCAGTGCGAACTGAGTCGTCCCCTCCAGACGACCGCGGAACCAAGAAAGGTGGGGGCACAGTAGTTGACGCAGTCTGAGAATGAGATTAAGCAAAAGACCAAGTTATAAAACTATCGAAAGAGAGTGTGTGTAAATGTCAGTTCCTGAAAAGCCAGCAATAACTCCGGCCGAGGAAATTAATTTTCTAGCGCAGCAGATGGGTAGGCGGAAGTTCATGTCTGCCGTCGGAGTGCTTGCGGCAACCGGTGCCATCACCCCAAGACTCAGCAGTTTCCTGACCGCGAGCGCTAGTGGGGCGACTACAAGCAACAAAATCGGCGCCAGAGGGTTGAGTTCCGCAAATGCAACGAGTGGGACCATCGCCTCGGCAACCTATCTTGACATCGACGTTCCCGCCGGCTTCGACTGGGACGGTCCGGATGGCGCCGTGCCGCAGACTCAGTTCGGCATGGACAACGTGTTTGGAAGACTGGTTGGGTACAAACTCGTCAACAATGGCAAGGGTATCCTCGTCCCAGACTACAATCAGTTGATAGGTCAGTTGGCCGAGAGTTGGACGCAGAATGGCCTTGTTTGGACATTCAAACTTCGCCAGGGAGTGATGAGCCCAGCCGGTAACGAGTTCACTGCCGATGACGTCGTCTACCAGTGCGCTCGAGCAAAGTCAGCCTCTGGAGCAGCACCCATCGGCTGGTTCCTCTTGAACGTGGGTTCGGTACTCGGCCCCATGGCGAAAGGTGCTACAACGGTGGCGGGGACAGATCTGGGTACCGCGGTAACAAAGATTGACAAGTACACGGTGCAGTTCACGCAGTTATCATCCAACCGGCTCTTCCCAGGTGTTCTATCAATCTTCGGTCTTTCCATGGCGGACAGCACGGAGATGCAAAAGAATGCCACGGCTACGGACCCCTGGTCCCACGATTGGCTCAACACCAAGGGCGCGTACACCGCGGGGTACGGACCGTACAAGTTGAAGAGTTGGCAGCAGGGTAGCCAGGCGACCTACGAGGCCAACCCGGGTTGGAACGTACCGGGCCTTGTTCAGCCGGCTATTCAGCAATTCATCCAGACGAAGGTGCCATCCACCTCCGTGCGGGTGGGAACGATGGAGGCCGGTGGCGCTCAGTTCGCCAGAAACCTCACTCAGAAGGACTGGCAAGCCTTATCGGCCGATAAGGCCGTCAAGGTCCTTGGGCAATATGGCAACCAGAACAACTTCATCTTTTGCAACAACGCGGTGGCACCCTTTAACAACAAGCTCGTACGTCAAGCCTTTGCGTACGCCATTCCTTACGATGCGATCGTAAAGTCGATCTATCTAGGCCAGGCCAAGCGTTGGTACGGATGTGTTCCGAGTTCCTATCCGGGCTTTCACGAGGTGAAGATTTACAATACGAACTATGCCAAGGCCAAGAAGTTGCTCGCCAAAGCTGGTTTCCCGAATGGCAAGGGACTGGAGAAGTATCGAAAGGCGATGGCGCTGTACTACACCGCTGAACGAGCTGACGAGCTAGAGGGCCTTGCCGTGCTAGTCCAGACCTCCTTAAGAAAAATTGGGGTAAACGTAACCTTGAACCCAATACCGCAGGCCGAGTATGGAGCGCGCCAGTTGGTCCAGAAGAACCTGCCGTTTGCCATAGACGACCAGGAGAAGCCGATTGCGCCTGACGCCGGCTATGCGATCCAGCTCTTCTTCGTTACCACTGCGAGGGGTGGTCTGAACAACATGCAGAACTACTCGAACGCTACGGTTGACGACCTCTGGCTCAACAGAGCACGTTCGGCGACGTCCACCAAGGAGCGCAATGCCCTGCTTGCTCGAGCTCAAGAGCTCATTATGGAGGATGTGGCGTGGATTCCGTTGGTTGAACGGAAGACACTCCTGGCCCTGGCTCCTGACATCACGGACTACGAGTTGGACCCTGACAACTCCATGCGGATGGCTTACTTCCGCAAGGTCTGATAGCGCTAGAGAATGGCCTGTGCCCTGGAGCTCTGGGGTACAGGCCATAACTCTGTGATGCCTCAAGGTGCGTTGTGTCGACCAGCCGCACTATTGCCTACTAAGACAACGAATGATTATTGCGATGTGTTGATGTGAAGATGGCGTAAGCCTAAACCTTGGGAGATATCCTTGGACCTTTTGAATGAACTCAAGCGCGAACGAGGATACCTACTTTCGTATCACTACGTTTTGGATCGACTCGATCCCGCGTTACTCGAAGCTTATGGTGGGTTATATCGTACCTGTACTCTTCGCGAACGCTTCTTGTCTGCACGGACACGCGAGTTAATCTGGGTAGCTCTGTTGACCGAGCTGAGAGAGAAGGTCGGCGACATCCATATCGAGCGGGCCAAGGCGTGCGGAGTTACAGAGAGCGAATTGAATGTAGCAGTACGACTGGCAGCAATCTCTGGCTCTTGGGATGCCTTGGAGTTCGCAGAGAGTTGGTCCGATACTCCGGCAAACGAGAAAGTGGCCAAGCAGTATCGGAGCATCGTTAGTTCTGCTGGGCGTGGACTTAGCGACTCAGAACAGGAGTTGCTCATGTTGACAGTCCAAGGAGCTCGTAGAGCACGCGCCCCCTTTATCATGCACCTGAGGGCTGCCATCGAACTCAGTGTCAGCGAAGCGGAAATCGCCGAAGCATTGAGTTATCTGCTGATGCCCGCAGGGGCCAACGCCCTCCTTTGGACTACTGATCAGTGGCTGGATGCGATACGTCAAGGAGAGCTCCCCGTCAGTCCAGCATTTGGAAGCGCGACGTTTGAGTGGAAGAGCGGATCATGAAAATTCGCCGGGATGCGCGAGTAGTGAATTTACAAGGATTGCGAATTGCGAGGGGTTATAGGGCAACCACTATGAGGACGCAACTGAAAGGCTGGGATGATTTTACGCACGAAAAGGTAGGAGGGGTCGGGGAATGAAACTTCTTCGATACATTACTCGGCGGCTGTTTATAGCAATTCCGCAACTGGTCATCATCACGGTATTCGTCTTCTTTTTGATGCGACTGCTCCCAGCTAATCCGGTGGCTGGTATTGTTGGGCTCGACCCGACCAAGGCGGCGATCCACCAGGCGCAGAAGTCGCTCGGCTTGGCCGCCTCGATTCCTTCACAGTTTGTGACGTTTGTGAAAGGTATCTTTGAGCACGGCTCGCTTGGGAACTCGTGGGTAACGGGGACTTCGATCAATGGTGAGATCGCCAAGCACTTTCCCATCACACTTCAGTTGATGTTCCTGGGTTTTCTCTTCGCTCTCGTCATAGCTATTCCATTGGGAGTGATATCAGCACTAAGGCCTGGCGGCCGCCTAGACCGAGGGATCTTTGTGTATGGGATGTTCGCGGGTGCCGCACCGGACTTCTGGTGGGGTCTGCTGTTCATCCTGCTCTTCGTTTTCACCGCTCACATCTTTCCCATCCCGGTCGGACTACTGTCACCCGGTACGACTCCGCCGACTAGCATCACCGGTTTCAGTCTGGTCGACTCATTGATCACCGGGAACTTTGCGGCTTTCAGATCGCTGATGGAGCACTATCTGCTGCCGTCGTTTACCATGGCTTTCGTGTTGACCGGTCCAATCGTAAAGATGATCCGCCAAAACATGATCCGATTTCAGCGCTCAGAGTTCATTCTCTACGCAAAAGCGGCGGGACTGGCTCCTCGAAAGATCGCTACCTACACTCTTAGGAACGCGATCAGTCCGGTGCTGACTTTGGTGGGCATTCTTTTCGGATTCGAACTTGGCGGCGCCGTCCTAATTGAGACAGTGTTTAGCCTTAATGGGCTGGGACAATACGCGGTCGAGAGAACGCTCGCCCTGGACTATCCTGCCATCCAGGGCGTGGTGCTTGTTATGACCGCGTTCAGCCTTTTCGTCTATCTGGTTATGGATGTGCTGTATTCGCTGATCGACCCAAGGATTTCCTACTGAACCGATACGCAGTAGAACCAATATGCAGTAGAAATCTGCCTTAGTGCGGAGAGGACTATGAGATGACGATGGAAGTGCTTGGAGTGTTACCACCTGATTTCGACGATTCGAGTGACGTATTCACTACTCGAGGGGGCTTGCTGAGAAGGCTCTGGCAGTACGCCAGGTCACACCCTTTGTTCGTCTTCGGATCCGTGATCGTTCTGGTGAGTTTCTTCTTGGCTGCCTTCGCGCCTTTCGTGGTCCCCTACAATCCTGTTCAGGCTAACGCGAACGCAGTGCTAGTCGCACCGAGTGCTAGTCACTGGTTCGGCACTGACAACGCTGGCCTGGACGTGTTCTCGCGGACACTGGCGGCAACCCGGATCGACGTTACGGTGGCGCTCGTGGCTACATTGATAGCGCTGATCCTGGGATCGGTGATCGGTTTGCTGGCTAGTTTTTATGAGGGTGTGCTTGGTGAGATCGTTATGCGCACTGCCGATGTCGTGCAGGCGTTCCCACTCTTTGTTCTTGCCATGATCATCGTCACCACTGCAGGAGACAGTCTCGTCGCCCTCGTTTTCGTGATCGCTTTTTTGAATACTCCAATCTTCATCCGGCTGATGCGTAGTCAAGTACTTTCGATGAAACACCGAAGTTTCATAGATGCCGCGAGGGTTATAGGTAACCGAGAGCGTGTGATTGCGTTTCGCCATGTCCTGTGGAACTGTTTGGAGCCAGGGCTCATACAGGCTTCGGTCACTGTTGGCTTTGCGATTCTCTTGACGGCGGGCCTTTCGTTCCTGGGCGCCGGGGTGCAACCACCCACTGCAGAGTGGGGTTCGATGATCTCCTCGGGTTCGAACGGCTTGATCTTGGGTGAATGGTGGCCTTCAGTGTTCCCGGGAATAATGATGTCGGTCGCCATCCTTGGTTTCGCCATCGTGGGCGAGGGCTTGCAGGATCTCTTGATCCGTGGAGACGATTATGGCGGCTGAGGATGTACTCCGTGCCGAAAACCTGTGGGTGGAGTACCCAGCTGCGGGCAAGCGTAAGATTCATGCCGTCAATGGCGTGGATTTGTCAGTCAAGCAGGGCGAGATCGTCGGGCTTGTTGGTGAGAGCGGGTGTGGAAAGTCAACTCTGGCATTGGCGCTGATGGGGCTCGCGCGTTCCCCGGGCAAGATCACTCAAGGTCAGGTCTGGTACGACAAGCGAGACTTGTTAAAGTTCTCTGACAGTCAACTAAGGCAGATTCGCGGCAAAGACATCGGCATCATCGTTCAGAATGCGAAGTCAGCAATGAATCCGATGTTGAGAATTGGCGATCAGATAGTCAACGTGATCCGCTCCCACGAAGAACTGGACGTGGAGAGTGCAAGGCGACGTGCTATCGAGATGCTTGAAGTGGTCGGTATCAATGACGCGACGAGGCGTCTGGGGGCTTATCCGCATGAGCTCTCCGGTGGTATGGCCCAGCGCGTGCTCATAGCCATGGCCCTCGTGTGCCGACCAAAGATTGTGATAGCGGACGAGCCGACGAGTGGGTTGGACGTGACTATCCAAGCCCAGGTGCTTGACGACCTGGCGCGCGGAGTTGAGCAAACTGGGTCCGCGGTCCTCTTGGTGACTCAGGACCTCGGTTTGGTGGCTAACTACTGCGATCGGGTCTTGGTGATGTATGGGGGACAGATCGTTGAGGGTGCGAAAGTGGAAGATTTCTTTGATCACGCCCTCCATCCCTCGACGCAGGGGCTCCTTTGGTCCGTGGGTTCAGGGGTCGGGCAAAAGTTGGGTCGTGGACGTGCAAACCTCGATGTCCTACCTTCTGGGTGCTACTTGGAGCCGCGCTGCGCTCGAAGTGATGGGACGGCCTGTCGCACGGATGCGCAGGATCTGATCGAGGTGACGGGCAGTCACACGGTTCGTTGCCATCGATGGCAGCTTGCCGAGAAGGAGAGAAACGGCGTAATCACGGTATCTGGAGATGTGGGCAGACTATGACAGAACCGATCATACGGGTAAAAGATCTCAGCGTTCGCTTTCCGTTGGAGCGAGGCAAAACCATCCAGGCGTGCCATAACGTGACCTTCGAGGTCGGCGAGCGCGGGACGATGGGATTGGTCGGGGAGTCTGGGTCGGGAAAGACGACGGTGGGCAGGGCCTTGGTGGGTTTGGTGAAGCCGAATTCCGGTGAGATTTGGTTTCGTGATCAACGGATAGACAATCTCAAGCCGAGTGTTTTTAGACCCATGCGCAAGAACATACAGATGGTCTTCCAGGAAGCGTATGACTCTTTGGACCCACGACAGACCGTCGTGCAGGTGCTGGAAGAGCCACTCAAATTACACGGTATGGACAGCAAGACCGAGCGTCGCGCACGAGTTTCGGAACTGCTCACCCAGGTGGGGCTTCCACTGCGGGTGGCCGGGGCTCGGCCCGCGGAACTCTCTGCGGGTGATCAGCAGCGAGTCTGTATCAGTCGGGCATTGGCCACGGGACCGGACTTCGTCGTGCTGGACGAGCCCACGTCGAACTTGCCGCCCGACGCAGAGATGGAGATCATTGAACTACTGAACGAGCTCCAGGCCGAGCTCGGCTTGTCCTATCTCTTCATCTCGCACGATCTCAACCTGGTGAAGCAATTCTGTGACACTGTCGCTGTCATGTATCTGAGTCAGATCGTCGAAGTCGGCAATCGCGACGATATCTTCGCGCAAACGAAGCATCCTTACAGCTGGGCTCTCTTGCAGTCCGTTCTCTGGCCAGACCCGAGGATGAGGCAGACCTCGCTCGCGAACCGACTACGGCTGAGTGGTGAGATTCCGAGTCCTATTGACCTGCCGGTTGGTTGCTATCTGGCCGGGAGATGCCCGTTCGCGGTTGATCGTTGTCGAGTAGAACTCCAAGAGCTTCGTGAGTATTCTGCCGATCACTTGGTCAGGTGTTGGCGAACGGTCGAAGGAGAAGTGTCCTTGGACACGCTGATTGGCGCGAACAAGGCGATGAGTAGCTGAAATGGGGAATTCGTCTATGTCCGACGAGACATTGAGAATCTTTAAGGGACTGGAGATCGATTAGATGCTTTTTGAAAATAAAGTTGTTGTCATCACCGGTGCTGCTAGGGGCCAAGGCAGGTCGCACGCACTCGGCTTTGCGAAAGAAGGCGCCGACGTCGTCCTCTCCGATATCTGCCACGACTTCGAAGGTCCAAACTACGAAATGGGTACTCAAGCCCAGTTGGACGAGGTTGTTGAGCAGATCCAAGGGATGGGTCGGCGGGCCATCGGTCTTCAAGTTGACGTCAGGTCTGAGTCCGAGATGGAGGTATTTATCTCAAGGGCTGCGTCGGAGTTCGGGCGAATCGACGTAATGGTGAACAACGCCGGCTTCCTGCAGATGGGAGCTGCCCATGAGCTAACAGAAAGTCAGTGGGATGCGTCAATAGACACGATGTTGAAAGGTGTCTATTTTGGTTCACGCTACGCAGCTCTTCAGATGAAGGAGCAAGGTGATGGAGGGGTCATTTGCTCAACCTCTTCCGGTGGAGGCTTCAAGGGATTTGGTTACATAGCGCACTACGTCGCTGCGAAGCACGGAGTTATAGGATTGACGAGAGCGCTTGCGGTCGAACTAGCTCCTTTCAATATTCGAGTGAATGCGATCTGTCCCGGGCATGTGGCGACAGATATGCTGTCTGGTGCAGCGCCAGACGCCGGGCTCACCGCTGAGGAGCTTGAGGCGCACCTAAAGCGAACGATTCTCCTTCCGGCTCCGACGCTGCTCTCCCCGAGCGATATCACGGCTGCGTACCTTTGGATTTGTTCGGAGGGGGCCCGGTACGTCACGGGGACGCAGATTGTCGTCGATCAGGGTTTTCTCCAGAAGTCCAATACGAATTGATGGGGTGCCCGATGGGCGAATGGTTGGTTAGAGAAGGCGAGCAGTTGTCTTCGAGAAAGGGTAGGTAAAAGTCGTGACGGAGAGTCTTCTTGGCAAGGTAGCGCTGATCACAGGAGCTGGTCGACGTGAAGGGCTCGGGCACGCGATTGCCCTTGAACTTGCGCGGAGAGGGGCCGACGTGGCCGTGACCGACCTCGTTCAGTCGCGAGATCGCTTTCCCGAGACGGCGATAGGAAGTCGCGATGAGCTTGACGCTAGTGCCGAGGAGATCCGCGAGCTCGGTAGGCGGGCGCTTGCACTCTCGTTAGACGTGACGAGCGCCGAGGACGTCGAGCGCGGCGTGGAGTCGGTAGTGAGTGAGCTCGGAAGGGTGGACATCTTGGTGAACAATGCCGGTGTTGGCTATTTGATGGCTTTGGCCACTGAGATGTCCGAGGAGGATTGGGACACTACGCTCGCCGTCAATCTGAAGGGGCCATTTCTTTGTTCTAAGGCAGTTGGCCGTCGGCTGATTGCTCAAGGCGACGGGGGGCGGATTGTCAACATCGCCTCGCAGGCCGCGAAGAGTGCCATTGCCCGTGCGGCTGGTTATTGCTCATCGAAGCACGGCCTTATTGGACTCACTCGCGTACTCGCGATTGAGTTGGGGCCCCACGGCATTACTGTAAATGCCGTTTGCCCCAACCACGTGACTACGGGGCTTGGTGCGTGGCAGAACCAGTATTTCTCTGCGAGTCGTCTGCAAGAGCAAGATGACTATCTCGACAGAATGCGTGATCGGATTCCCTTGGGGAGACTGTGCACTCAACAAGACGTGGCAAACGCGGTCTGTTGGCTAGCTGGTCCTGAGGCGGCTTTTGTGAACGGGGACGCGTTGAACGTCACTGGCGGGGAGGAGATGCATTGATAGTTCTCATTAGACAAGGGGGATATCGTGGGTGAGTTCGACGGTAAGGTTGTCCTAGTGACAGGTGGCGCGCGCGGTCAGGGGCGTTCCCATTCACTTGCCTTCGCAGCGGAAGGTGCGAATGTCACGGTCGTTGATATTTGCGGACCGATGGAGGGCCTTAAGTATCCGTTGGGTACCCGTGAGCAACTCGATGAGACTGTGGCGGATATAGAAAAGTTAGGCGTGGAGGGGCTCGGACTAGTTTGTGATGTCCGCAAGGAATCCGACGTCAGTGCTGCCGTGGCCGCAACCATGGAAAAGTTCGGCCGAATCGACATCCTATGCAATAACGCCGGAATCCTTCCCCTTCACTGGATCGATGAGCTCGGAGAAGCTGAATGGGATCCGGTCGTTGACACGATCTTGAAGGGAAGTTGGCTGGCGTCAAAACATGTAATTCCACACATGATCGCTCAGGGATCGGGATGCATCATCTCTACGGGCTCAGTTGCGTCCCTGAAGGGTTTTTCTGGGTTCGCTCATTATACGGCTGCTAAGCACGGAGTCGTCGGTCTGACGAGGGCCTTGGCAGTGGAACTTGCTCCACATAATATTAGGGTGAACTGTGTATGCCCTGGACACCTGTTGAGTGACATGACGCATGGGACCATTCAATACACCGGGCAGACCTTGGAAGAGTTCACGACATTCTTGAAGAAGACGAACCTGTTTCCTGCTCTTCTCGAGCCAGCGGATATCACGCGTGCGTATCTGTGGCTGGCGTCAGACGGCTCTCGTTCTATAACCGGTTCAGTGTTCACGATTGATAATGGTTTCATGCAGAAGTCCGCAGATTGAGAGTTTAGGAATTGAGAAATGGAGGGCCGCACTGAGGCTAGGGATACGACGCTCCAGAAATCGACGAGTCGTGCCTGGGCTCTAGCGGTCGTTGCGTGATAGCGGTTCAGTGGTGAGAGGCGTTGATCTTCGGGGGCGGACCTAAGTTACAGGTAGGCACCCGACCCCCGCGCGTACTTCTTGATGGCGGGGGTACGTTGTTAAAAGACCAATTTCAGCGACGCGAATCGCGTCTTCTCTGATATGGGCGGGTATACGCCCTCGATGTACATCGGAGCACACTTCCCTTTCTCATCGTTCGGGGGTCGTTGGGTTTCTGGAGTGAAGTTGGATACGTCATCGCGCCAACGTAACTACATCCTGTGGCCCGGTACGGGAAGTGGGGCTTAATACGACACTAATCTGGCCCCCCCGGTGAATTCTGGGGAATCCTTCGACTATTCAGTCTTTCACGACGACATCTGCCGCTATGCCAAGTCAACCGAAAGGCCACCATCGACAACAAACGTCTGTCCGGTCACAAAACTCGCTTCGATACTTGCGAGATAGCAGAACATGGCGGCAATGTCCTCGGGTTGCCCATTTCGCTTTATGGGTACCCGACTAGCGAAACGTTCTAACTCATCAGCACCGAGACTATTGATTGGATCAAGTGTCTGCGGCGAGACCACCACGCCGGGCGCGACGGCATTCACCGTAATGCCACTCGGTCCCAACTCAAGTGCTAATGCCTTGACTAGTCCACCGACTCCAGCCTTTGCCGAAGAATAGTGCGCGTGCTGTCGCCAGCCCTGAACCGGTCCAGCAATCGAACTTATTGCAATCAGACGACCCCAATTTCTTCGTTCCATGTAGGGAATCGCTGCTCGGAAACATCGAAACGTTCCGAGTAAATCTATATCGACCACTCTTAGGAAGTCTTCGTCACTCAATTCAGATGCAACGCGAGTCTCGGTCACCCCAGCGCAGGTCACAACAATATCCACGCCACCGTGCCTGTCCGCAGTTCCCGTAATAAGATCGTCTACATCGCTCGCGTGTCTGACATCACATGCGCGCGAGTCAAAGACACCGCCAGCGGAGGCGATTGTCGCGGACACTGTGTCAGGACTATGCGTGTCGCCTTCGAACCAACTTCCGATGACAACTGCGCCTTGACTAGCTAACGCTACCGCTGCAGCCGCTCCGATGCCGGATGCGGCACCGGTGACAACTGCAACCTTTCCCGATAGATCAAACACCTTTTGCGACGCTTTCTACAAGCAACTTGCCTCTACCGTGCAATGCCATTAGCGACCCCCAGCCCTTCTGTTTCAACCTTGTTTAAAAGTCCAGTTTAAAGTTTCACGTAACCGTATATCCACCGTCCACCACGATCGTCGCTCCCGTCATTGATCCGATATCGGCCACTGCGAGAAATGTAAGCACGGCCGCAACTTCTGTCGGCGTCACAAGCCGACCTGTTAACATTGCTCTTTCAAACTGGAGTCGTTCACGCGCTGGGTCCTCGCTCGACCTGAAGTGTTCATCAAGCATTGGCGTTTCTGTTGGTCCAGGACATACCGCATTGACCACGATTCCATCTTGGGCCCAATCAATCGCGAGTGCGCGTACCAGTTGAATCACGGCACCCTTGGAAGCACAGTACGCAGCTGCCTTCGGCGCGCCAACTAATCCTAGTTGCGATGCAACGATCACCAATTTTGGCGAAATCCCTTCCTTCAAAAATGGAAAAGAATGCTTTGCTAACAAAAACGACCCTCGGCAGTTGATGTTAAGAACACGGTCCCACTCGTCCACCGTCGTGTGTGAGACATCACCTCGAGCCGTTACCCCTGCAGCATTGACAACCGCGTCGATACCACCTAGGTAGTCGGCCGCGGCGATCATAGAACTCTCCACTGTCGAATCACTCAATAGATCGCATGTATCTAAGAACAAGGCGCCCGCGGGTACTGGGTCACTACTACCGGGCACGTCAAGTGCTACAACTTTGGCGCGCTCAGCCAACAGTCTTTCCACTACGGCGGTGCCGATCCCTCCCGTCGCTCCAACAACAACCACCCTCTTTGCTGGAAGTGTCATTAACCTTGTTCTCCTTTTTGTAGTTGCTGGTGTGTACTCATGCCACACTCTTTCTGATTGATTCTTCCTTTATCCGGCGTGAAACTCACGCGACGCCGGCATCGCGACCCGTGAGTTGGCGAATTGTCAACCGGAATCAACTCCCGCTTCTTGGTGGTGTATCGATCTTTGCACAGGGGACACTGGGAATCTAAATGACAACTTTGAGCCGGATCTAGTGGGCTAGATATTTCCCCCGACAAGGTAACGTTCTTTTGTTCCGAAGGTTCTACCGGTACGCCCCACGTCGCGACCCTCGTGGCGCAGTTGACCCAGCGCCACGAGGACTTCAGCCCCGAGGACGCGGCAACGAGTTCTTTCGTGTGGCCACGTAGTAGCTCGGTGAGGGGATCAGAAACTTCTCGCCTTGGAGCGCGACGAGAGATTGGGCGTTTAGGTCGTCATGGGCTGAGTCTCGTTGTTGAGGTTGAGTAGTCAAATGATTGTTCACACGGAGCCCAGCCCGCCTAACAACTAGCAACAGCCCGCGGAACTCTTCGATTCAGGGTGACAAACACAACTTTCCTACCTATCTCCTCGGGCTCGGCCAACCCTCTGTTCAGGCGCTGACGCACGACGACCTCCTACTCTTGGTTGGTTTCGAACTAAAACTCAGCAACTGAATAAGCTTATTATGTTGAAGTAGAACGTGGCCAGTGCACGGTACTGGCTCAAGAAATCACTCTCGACTTATCGAGGTTCGGGAACGTTCTCGGCAAAGGCTTCTGCAATCTCACGCCGCCTTACGAACCATATATCTTCGTGACTCTGCACATGCTTCAAGAATCTTCTGAGTGCCCCGATCCGCCCCGGTCGTCCGATGATCCTAAGGTGAACGCCTAGGGACATCATTCGGTAGCCGGGCCGGCGTTCAGCGTATAACTCGTCGAAAGAGGTGATCGCATACTCCAGCCAATTGCTTGGAGTGTACGCAGCGTTCGCCCACATCTTCATATCGTTCGTATCGATGGCGTAAGGTACTACCACAATTGGTCCGTTTTCAGTGACGTCCCAAAAGGGTTCGTCGCCGGAGTAGTCGTCCATGCTGTAACGAAAGCCTGTCTTTACGAGCAGTGATCGAGTCTTCTCGGTGGTTAAGTATCGCGACAGATGGCCCACCGGGGCTGTGCCGACGGACTTCTTGATGGAGTCACGAGCGCGTTCGAGGAATGCACGCTCTTCAGGCTCTTCCATCCGGAACTGATGTATCCAACGGTCGCCATGGCTGGCGGCTTCATCTCCACGTTCTCGGATGAAGGTGGCAATCTCTGGTGCGCGTTCGAGCGCTACAGCCGCGCATGTCCACGTCGCAGGCGTCGCGTGCTCCTCCAGAACTCTGGCAACCCTTGGAAATCCTTCCACTATTCCGTATCGATAGTTGGACTCATTCCCAAAGTTCCGTCGGGATGAGTGAAGTGTGACCCCCATTTCATCGACGGGTTCCGGACCTGAATCACCATTTTCGACTGACATCTCGGCCCCTTCTTCGACGTTGACCACGATTGATATAGCAAGGGCACGACTCGATGGCCGAGTGGCGCTTGGTATTTGGCGTGATACGAATGGAATTGTCATAAGAGCCTCCTCAATTTAATTTTGCTCGATTGCGCATTCCGGTGAATCCGAACAGACACCCCAGCGATTCCATGCGCCTCCTTGAGTGGGCAGAGGTCACGGAGCGACCGACGCTGTCGTGGGCGATTGACTCCTGGACTCACCTCCTTTCGAATCATCGTAGAGCAATTCATTTCGATCGTGGTGGTTGTCGGATTACTTTGTGCGTTTTCCGCAGAGTTGCTAGTCTCGAACGACATCCCGCTACGGCCACTGAGTGATAAGCAAGTCGCCAACCTTCTCGAAGCGATCAAAGACCGACGGTGAGGTCACTCGTCGTCACGTCACAGCTGTTGGAAAATTATTTGCGCAACGGATTCGGTGAGCCGATCATCGTCGACGCCATCTTGGATCAACGGTTGCAGCGAACAAACCGCATTGGGCCCCATGAGTTCGAAGAAGCGTAGTGCTGCCGCACCGAGACCACCACGACCGTGAAATGGGCACAAAGTAATCCGACAACCACCACGATCGAAATGAATTGCTCTACGATGATTCGAAAGGAGGTGAGTCCAGGAGTCAATCGCCCACGACAGCGTCGG
>Ga0307372_10002953_pt1 | contig 27683 bp, 23 predicted proteins | sample OX1MG_FD_202533 | JGI IMG/M metagenome (GOLD analysis project Ga0307372, IMG submission 202533) | Soil microbial communities from Risofladan, Vaasa, Finland - OX-1 | ecosystem: Environmental > Terrestrial > Soil > Coastal area > Acid sulfate soil | place: Finland: Risofladan, Vaasa | collected... | reverse complement strand
CGATGTGGGACGCTCGACAGTCAGGATTCGGACACGGGGGCAGACTGCTCTGTTCCGTTTTCTCTCGCCTGGTCATGCTTCACCTCCTATCCTCCTATTATATCACCCCTTTCTAGAGTCACTACCGGCAATTATCTGGCACTATTTTAATGCGGTACGCGAGAGCGCAGAGGATTACGCGAAAACCTTCTTGCTTATAGCACCCAACGTCATTGTCTATGAACGCCTGAAAAGCGACTTTGAAGGTGGGCGTATCTTCAATCTTGACCCGCTCATCCCGCGAGAACTCAAAATCTCGTGGGAGTTCGATTGTGTCATGCGTGGCGATGCGGAACGCGCTCCGGCAGAAGGTATGCTCTTCCTCACCAACATTCAACAACTCTATGACCGCTCCGAGCGCAAGAAAAACGGCGACGACGAACCCGACATCATGACCGAGGTGCTTGGCCCAAAACCGAAAGACGATCTGAATAGCGACCTTGCCAGTTTTGCTGAGATGTTGAGCAAACGTGACGGTCGTCTCCTCGTCCTCAACGACGAGGCCCATCATACTCACGACGAAGAAAACGAGTGGAACAGGGTCATCCGCAGACTGCACACCAACTTACCGCTTGCTGCCCAACTCGATTTTTCCGCCACGCCCCGTTTCAACAAAGGCGGCCTGTTCCCCTGGGTGATTTCTGATTATCCCATTCGCCAGGCCATTCTCGATAGCATCGTCAAACGGCCCGTCAAAGGCATTGCTGATTTTGAGGAGGCGAAGAGTCCTCTTGCCAGCGTCAAGTATCAAGCCTATCTCACCGCGGGCGTCGAACGCTGGCGAGAATATAAAGCACTGCTTGCGCCGATGAAGAAAAAGCCCGTCCTCTTTATCATGATGAATACCACAATTGATGCCGAAGATGTCGGCGAATGGCTGCGCAAAACCTATCCATCCGAATTCGGCGGCGATAAACGCGCCTTAGTCATTCATACCGATAAGTCAGGAGAAATCTCAAAGAAAGACCTGGATACAGCGCGTAAGCTTGCCCGCGAGGTAGATAGCCTCGATTGTCCCACCAATGCCATTGTCAGCGTTCTGATGTTGCGCGAAGGCTGGGACGTACAAAATGTGACCGTTGTCGTTGGTCTGCGTCCATATACAGCCGCCGCCAACATTCTGCCAGAACAGGCCATCGGTCGCGGTCTCCGTCTCATGTTCCGCGGCCAGAACTATGCCGAACACGTGGATATCATCGGCAACAAAGCCTTCTTGTCCTTTGTGGACGACCTCGAAAAGCTGGAAGACTTGCAGCTTGACACCTTCGATATTGGCAAAGACAAGCTCAAGATTCTCGCCATTGTCCCACAAATGCCGGAGAAAGCCGCCTACGACCTCTCGCTGCCCAGACTATCGCCCATCCTGACGCGCAAGAAAACCTTGACCGAGGAAATCGAATCGCTGGACGTGAAGAGCTTCACGTTCAGTCCTTCCCCATTGCCGCGCAAACCGAGCAGCACCGACATCAAGAAGTTCCAGTATCAAGCCTTCGATATCATCACCCTTGAGAAACTCATTGATCGCGAATACGCCATCAAAGACGCCCAGCGTCCCGACGAGATTGTCAGCTACTATGCCAAGCTCATCGCCACCAACCTCAAACTTCCCAGCCAGTTCAGTGCGCTTGCCCCAAAAGTCTGGGACTTCTTTGAGAACCGCGCCTTCGGTCAAACCGTAGACCTCTATGATTCAACCATTGTCCGCGCCATGAACCACCGCATGGCTGCCTACATCGTACTTGATGTCTTCGGCAAAGCCCTCCGCGATAAAATCATTGAGGAACTGGAACCCACCATCGAAGGCGAGGAGCGCAAGCTATCCAGCATGGAACCCTTTGCCTTTTCCCGTTCCGTCCTCGAAGCCCGCAAAAGCGTCTTCAACCTCGTCCCCTGTGACAACGACTTCGAGTACGAATTCGCCAAATTCCTCGAAAACGCCAAAGACGTAGCCGCCTTCGCCAAACTCCCCCAGCAATTCGGCTTCTCCATAGAATACACCGACAACAACGCCAACCTCCGCTACTACTACCCCGACTTTGTAGTCAAAACCGATATGGGTGAGATGTGGTTAGTAGAGACAAAGGGTCAGGAATCATTGGAGGTAGCTTTTAAGGATAGGGCCGCCAAAATGTGGTGCGAGAATGCGACAACGTTGATGGGTGAGCGGTGGAGGTATGTGAAGGTGCCACAGAAGGGGTACCAGTTGTTGCAACCGGTGGAGTTTTGTGATTTGGAGGCGTTTGTGAACTGATTCGCCGTTCTTTCATACCAAGAAGTACTACCAGCTTGAACATAATATCTACAATTGGTATCATTACATTGGTTTCCAAATGGCTAATCTTAGACAAAGTTTTTGTAGAAGGGATAAAAGTGAGCGAGGTTTCAATTGAGATGACTTTACCATTAGACAAAGATGGTTTTTTACGTCGCGAATGTCCAAATTGTGAGCGACAATTTAAATTAAAACAAGTAAACTCTAGTGCAGAAACACAAGAAGATAACAACGACGAGTCCTATTACTGTCCATATTGTCATGAGTTTGCGCCTCCAAATGCTTGGTGGACAAAAGAGCAGCTAGAGTACGCTCAGCAGCTAGCATATAAAGAAGTACTTGAGCCGGAACTACGAAATCTCCAAAGGCAAATAGAGTCCCTCAATGGTAGTGACAGTTTTGTAAGTGTTGATGTCGAACTTTCTAACTCACCAGAACCAAATTTTTTAAACGAGCCAGACGACATGGTAAGAGTTGATTTTCCATGCCACCCAGAAGATCCGTTAAAATTAGAGGAGACCTGGGAGCAAGATGTAGCATGTTTCATTTGTGGTATCCAATATCCTGTTATGCTGGTTAAAGAATTGCAGGAGTAGAGAGGTAAATTGGAGTGGATAGTGCAAGCGTAAATGGGGATTTTTTTAAGGGCCATGATTTTGAAGACAAGGTGCTGTATCATATTGTTAATCTGACTGGTAACAAACCAGTAGGATATGAAAGTAGTGTAACAGAAGCAGATATTGCTATTCAAATTGCGGATGAGTTAACTATTAGTCTTGAGTTTATACGAAGTGGACAATTCCATTCATCTCAAGAACGTGGCATAATACTTGACGCGGTTAAGGAGCTTGATAAATCGGGATATGTAGAGTCGCTACCAGTTTCTGGGCCTTGGACAATTCGTCCAACTCGAAGAGGCCGAAGCTACATAAACAAATGGCATGCAGAATGGGAACGGAAGAATAATCTTAATACGTCAAATGCTCAACCAACAGAATCAAGATTACGTGATGCACAAGAAGCGTGGATAGAAGTAGCAAAGTTACGCAGGGAACTCAAGGTAGTTAAGAAAACCTTACCATCGCTCATTGCTGATGATGAGCTTCGTCAAAGGTGCGAAGACTTATTGATTGCTGAAAGCCATTATGATCGCGTAATCTTACAAGCTTGTATCGTATTAGAGAGCCGCGTTCGTAAAACTATTAGCGGCAATCAACAAATTACGGGTATACCTCTGATGGAAAAAGCATTTAGCCCTAAAAATCCAGTCCTACGATTTAGCGAACTTGAGCAAGAGCAACTTGGAATAATGCAACTTTATCGAGGTACTATAGCTTTTTTTCGTAACACTACTGGACACCATTTAATAAATACATACACACAGGATGATGCACTTCGCTTTGTTGCTTGGGTTGACTTACTCTTATCAATGCTTAAAACGATAGTATCCCAAGAAATTGGAACAAGCCAAAATGAGAAGAACACATTTGATGTAAACTCAGATTCTGAAGAACCGTAGATAGTTCGTCATTAAGAAAGTATGAGCATAACGATGGCAAAATATGAAAAGGAATGGGAATGTCCTGGTCATATCAAATGCTCTGAGTGCGGTATACGATTTAGAGTACAAGAAAAAAATATATATCATGGCTGTATTGATTGTAACTACTGCCATGCACAAATTAGACTTTATGAGATTTTCGAATCATCAATGGAAGATGAGCGTTGCGAAAACTGTGATGAACCAGTGGGGATGAATAATCTAAGCCTCGGTTACATGAAAAGCGAAGGAGGAGGTTATGAAATGGCAATGTTGTGTAATCGTTGCAGAGGCTACGACCCTGTTATGTGATGGAGTCTATCCATATCTTTATGTGAATAGCTTGCCAACTTACTGAGATATAGCATATAATCCAAGCAGAATATAGCACTTTTCCGACTTGTCTACCTGTTACACTATGTTCTTGCAAATAATCCGTCTCCCGTCAGTTCTTTTGAGATTATTTATGTATTTTTCTAGTATTAATAGAACACAAATTCTATTCCTTCGATTCTCTCCTCTCATCACACGCTCCCATATCTCTGGCTTATCACACATGCCCCTTTTTTGATGCCTGATTTACACGTCCGCTATTTTCGTAACCCTCTTCGCGGGGCTACGTCAACCCCGTTTGATATGTACAACTGATGGGTCAACCCGAATGCTTCGAGCCTCCACAAAAGCGAGTGAGATTAACATTGCGATAGCTTATCAGAACGATAGGCGAAAGCTGGGCAAAGGGAAGTGTAGTGGGTCGACACGTTTTTTCACTTGTTTCCTTTTTTCGCCCGTTTTTCCCCCCGGCGTTAGGAGTCTAGCACAGATGGAATGGTGAGCAGAAGCGCATGGGTCTGGGGTAGGGGAAACAGGTAACCTTCCCCTGATTTGGTTGGTCTGCCGCATCTTTCGTGCTCACTTCTGGTCTAAAACAAACTTGGTCTTGCTCAATCCTCTCTTATCGTCGGCCACTTTGAATGACATTTTCCAAGTCGTCTCTTCTAGCACGAAAGATGCGATAGAGCCGGGAAAGCTGGTCAAGACCAAGTCGGCGAGGATCTCGACTATGAATACGTGTAGCAACAGTGCCACACACGGGACACTGAGCATGAGGCTGTGTTGAAAGTAGAGAGACGTACAGCCTTCCTTCCAGGCTTCGCGCATACAATGACCTCAAGGCTAGAAGGCAAGGCCAAAAAGGGAATGAGGTCGCCTGACATTTCATAAAGCAGTGGAGGTGTGGCAAACGTAGCTTGATTTGCCTTGTTTTTCACTCCTGACTACTGTATAATGCAGCTGAACTTGTTTTGCCTGATATTTGCCTAATAAGCGATGCTGGGTTTGGCTTGATTTGCTGAGTCAAACTTTCCATTCCATTTCCCCTGTGATATTAATGCTTTTTAGGTTGAATACAAGGATGGCCAGGCCATTGAATGTTGTCGAGCTTGATCGGCACATGCAGGGAGTATATTTAAGTATGGTCGACGTAGCAGCCCAGCTCAACTCAAGCCGTCAAGTATTATTAGATCTTTCGACCCGCAACCGTCTCCTCAATATCCCGCGCCGTTCGAAGAACACCAAAACTATCGAGGTAATAGGCGAATCGTCGGTGGAGGTATTCAAACTGCTGGTCAAGGAGGGAAAGGCTCTCAGCTTTTTACCCGTGCGGGAAGCGGATGGAGATGTCCCTGATGAAGACGGTCGCGATAAACCTTCCCAGCCAGAAGGTGATGGCACCGGTGACAGCGACTCTAGCAAGCGTGATTCCCGCCGTTTGCAAACACTCTTGAATTCTGAGAAGTTGCAGAAACGCCAGCTCTCACTTTTTTATGATGCCAAGACGCTCGAAGAGGAACAGGGCGTCAATATCCTCTACCTGGCAATGGGTGTGCTCAAGTGGTTTGAGGATGATAATTCGGACGTTGAGCGCTACGCGCCACTGATTCTTGTCCCAGTTTCGTTGGAACGTGGCTCAGCCAATGAGTACTTCAAACTGCGTTGGCGCGACGAAGATATTACCGCCAATCTGTCATTACAGGCAAAAATGAGGGCAGAATTCGGGCTTGTTATCCCTGATTTGTCGGAAGATGATGAACTGGATATAAGCGCCTACCTGAGTGCGGTGCAAAAGGTGGTGTCCGCCAAGAAACGCTTCGAGGTGAAGGAAAACGACATCGTACTTGGCTTCTTTTCCTTCGCTAAGTTTCTTATGTATCGCGATCTTGACGCCGCCAATTGGCCGGAGTTCAGCAAACTGGATACACATCCTCTCATTAAGGGGCTTCTGGGCGATGGCTTTCCGGCCGTAGAGGGGATGATAAGTGAGGATGCGCAGGTTGACGAATATCTCACGCCCACACAGATGCTGCATGTAGTTGACGCTGACAGTTCTCAGACCCTTGCTATTGAAGAGGTGCGTCGAGGGAGAAACCTTGTCATACAGGGGCCTCCTGGCACCGGTAAATCGCAGACGATTACCAACATCATCGCGAGTGCTGTCGCGGATGGGAAAAAGGTGCTGTTTGTCTCAGAAAAAATGGCGGCGCTAGAAGTGGTGCAACGGCGTATGGATGCTATCGAATTGGGGCCGCTCTGCTTAGAACTGCACAGCCACAAGGCCAACAAGCGCGGCGTCTTGGAAGAACTCAAGCGCACTCGTGAGCTTGACCGCCCCCGCAGTTCTGCTGGTGATCAGGAGGCTGCAAAGTTGCAATCGCTACGTGATAAGCTAAATCAGTACGCTGCTGTACTGCATACGCCACTACAGCCTTCCGGGCTTACTGCATTCCAAATTATTGGTCATCTCGTGCGCCTTAAGGAAGCAGGTGTGGATGCACGTGGCATTTTTCTTGACAACCCCCGGAGTTGGTCGGCTGATGACAAAAAATATAGGGAAGAGCTACTTGACGATATAACTGCACACATCCGCGATTTGGGCATACCAGCGCATCATCCCTGGCGGGGTGTCCGCCGCCGACAACAATTATTGCCAAATGAAAATGAGAGCTTCCGAGACATATTGACAGCGTTGCGCCTGGCTCTCGATCTCATTCTGGCAGACGTGGCGATAGTAGAGCGTACCTTTTCGTCTGCTACTACTTCGCTTGATACGCTAAATACTGCCAATGCCACAGTAAAGGTTGTTCTTACACTACCGGATGCCGATTATACCTCCCTTGCGCATCCGCTTTGGCAGAATGGGATGCCACTGTTGAGCGAACTTGTGCAAAGCGGCGAACACCATGCGAAATTGAAACAGAAGCTGTCGGGCGTTATTACCGGCACAGCCTGGACTACTAATCTTACGGAATGCCGCCAGCAGATTGCCACTCACGGCGGTTCTTTATTACGATTTCTACATCCGGGTTACCGTCAGGCACTGCGACTCCTGAAATCTCTCCTGACTGTACCACTTCCCAAAAAACAGATTGAGCAGCTGGCGCTTATTGATGACATCATCATGGTACAGCGTCTGGAACAATTTTTACAGCAGCATCATGAGGAAGGCCGATCTGCATTTGGACACATGTGGCAAGGGATACTGAGTAACTGGCCGAATCTTGCCGCCCTTGTGGCGTGGCGGAGTACATTGCCGCCTGGAAAGCTATCTTCCGTTTTCCTCCAACAGTGCGCGAAGATTACGTCCGTTGATGATTGGAGAGATGTCGCCGCACGCCTACAACAACGAGTGCCAGAATTTTTTAGCAGCCTCGATGGGCTACGTAATAATTTGCAGCTTGACATGCCGGTTGCTTTTGGCGTATCTGCTATAGGGGCGGTGGATCGGCAGGCTCTGGCAGAACGGCTCGCACTGTGGATTGAGAACAGGGAGTCTCTATCCAGATGGATTTCATTTGAAAGGAAACACCAGGACTTACTGGCTTCGGGCTTGAGTTCAATTGCGGACAAATTATGGCGTGGTACTCTGACGTTGGATAAGGCAAAGGCCGTTTTCGAGTGGGTCTATTTTTGCGTACTGGCAGATGAGGTATTTGCCATCCATCCGCAATTGCGTGAATTTGACGATACCCAACGCAACCGGCTGGTTGCCAATTTTCGTGAGGCAGATCGCGACCGCATTAAGCAGACGCGCATAGAGATTCGCAGCAAACATTATGCGAACATGCCCCGAAGTGATAGCGGCATTGGAGCACTTGGCGTACTGAACGGCGAGTTTGCCAAAAAACGCAATCATCTGCCGATCCGGAAATTGATGAAGAAAGCTGGAAGGGCCATCCAGGCGCTCAAGCCCGTATTCATGATGAGCCCGCTCTCGGTTGCGCAGTTCCTTGAACCCGGTGCGCTGCAATTCGACCTGCTGGTAATGGATGAAGCAAGCCAGGTGGAGCCAGTAGACGCTCTGGGCGCTATCGCACGGGCAAAGCAGATTGTGGTCGTGGGAGACGAGCACCAGCTTCCCCCGACCCGGTTCTTTTCGCGTATGACGACCGATATCAGTGAAGATGATGATGATGACGATGGCAATACTGTCGCTACGCATGACGTAGAAAGTATTCTTGGCCTTTGCCTGGCGCGTGGCCTGCCACAACGTATGCTGCGCTGGCACTACCGCAGCAAGCATCAATCACTGATTGCCGTTTCCAATAAACAATTTTATGGCAATCGGCTTTTCATTGTGCCAAGTCCCTACGATGAAAGCTCTGACATGGGTCTGGTGTTTCATCATTTGCCGGAGGCGACATTTGACAGAGGCGGGACGAGGACAAACTCCATCGAGGCAAAGGCTGTGGCAGACGCCGTAATACGCCATGCGAAGGAATACCCCAATCTGTCGCTCGGCGTGGGTGCTTTCTCCATCAAGCAGCAGCAGGCGATTCTGGACAAGGTGGAACTAGCACGCCGAGCCCACCCTGACACAGAACACTTCTTCACGCATGCGCACCATGATGAGCCTTTCTTCGTGAAGAACCTCGAAAATATTCAAGGCGACGAGCGGGATGTCATTTTCATTTCCGTAGGTTACGGCCGCAATCAGAGCGGCTTACTGACGATGAGCTTTGGGCCATTGAATGCAGAAGGTGGCGAGCGCCGCCTGAATGTGCTTATATCCCGTGCCAAGCGCCGATGCGAGGTGTTTTCCTCCATCACGGCAGACGATATTGACCTGGAGCGTGGAAAAGGCGCGGGCGTGGTGGCATTCAAGCTTTTCCTGAAATTTGCTCAGACCGGGAAACTTGACTTCGGTCAGGTGACCAACCGGGAAGCAGATTCTGTCTTTGAGGAACAGGTGGCGGCGGCATTGCAGGCAAAGGGCTATGTTGTCAAAATGCAGATTGGCATTGCCGGGTTCTTCATTGATCTTGCCATTGTGGATGCAGATAGACCTGGCCGCTTCTTGATTGGTATTGAGTGCGATGGTGCAAGCTATCATAGCTCCCGATCGGCACGCGACTGTGACCGACTCCGGCAGGCGGTACTTGAAGCTAATGATTGGACCATCCATCGAATTTGGAGTACCGACTGGTTCCTTCAGCCCGAAGTACAGCTTGAAAAGACCATCCTTGCTATTGAGGAGGCCAAACGAGCGTATGAGATGCATGGGAAACAGACGGGATTATCTACGGCACCAAAACCATTGGAAATAGTTGCTCACCTTGATAACAGAGTCATTGACCCCCCAACGAGCCTTACTCAGAAAAAACTTGCAGTACCATACAAGGAAGCTGCTTTTAGGATGCCGACGTACAGGGAGCCTCACATTGTATCCGATAGGGACATGGCTGGTATTGTGGAAAAAATTATTGAGATTGAGGGGCCGATTCACTTTGAGGAGATAGTCGCACGCGTTCGCATTTTGTCGAACCTTGGGCGTGCCGGCGAACGCATACGTAATAAGATTGAGGCTGGTCTAAACTGGGCGATGAGGCAGGGAGCAGTAAAGCGGGAAGGGCTATTTTATTTCAAGCCTATAACTGACATTCCTGTTCGCGATCGCAGTGGAGTGTCTTCACCTGGACTTCGTAAACCCGAGTCATTACCTCCACAAGAAATCAAGAAGGCGATTCTTCTTCTCGTCGAGGAAAATTATGGTGTCAGTCGTGATCAGCTTCCTGTGGAGGTTGCTCGTTTGTTCGGATTCAAGGCTACCAGCGCCCAGCTTCGTGAGATCATTGAACAGCAGATAGAGGCAATGCTGTCGTCAAAGAGCTTGCAAGTTATGGACGGTCACTTAACAGCTAGTGTTGAAAGAAATTTACGAGCCTGACCAAAGTGTGGCTGAGAATTTAACATTAGGCTTCAAATAAACTTGTAAGGAAGCTGTGGATAGGACTCCACTGACCAATAGTGAGAAGTCGGGGAAAATAGGAAAAAGAGTGTTGGTCTGTAAACCATACAATATGAACGAAACAAACATAGGGCAGATGGACGCTCCCAGGTTTTTTGCCCAAGCGAACACCCAAAAACAGCGCACTCCTTCTAAGTTATAAAGCTAATATCTTGCTAACATACCGAGATATAGCATATAATACAAGCAGAAGACAGCACTTTTCCGGTTTGTCTACCTGTCACGCTATGTTCTTGCAGGTAATCCCTCTCCCGCCAGTTCCGTCCCACTTTTTATACATATAATATCTATTGCACCATGTGACCGACCTCATTCATGTTCAGTAATGGTCATCATTCCATTCACCCGTCCGGGAAAAGCTTGCTTCCCTTGCTTTCCGAAAGTCTAGTTCAGTTTGTTGCATGTCAGGAAAAATGTTATAGTATAACCTTATAGAATTCCCTTGCCACGGAGGATAGGCAGTGATGGCAACATCATCGAACAAGCCTGATAAGCAGGATACGAGTCGAGCAACATTCAAGCAAAGCGAGCGATGGCTTCGAGCCTTATTTGCACAGAGCTATAGTGCGATTGTCCTTATCAGTAAAGATGGCACAATCTTCTTCGCTAGCCCTTCTCTTCAACAAGTCATCGGCTATACAGCAGAAGAGTATGTGGGACGCAATGGCGCCCAACTTACCCATCCTGATGATCTTGAGGCGGGCATTAGCTTGTTTCGTCGCCTCCGTGAGCAGCCAGGCATCACCTTGTCCCCCCAGTTGACCCGCTTTCGTCATAAGGATGGGTCATGGCGCTGGATTGAATATATCGCCACCAATTTACTTTCGGATCCAGCCATCGAGGCGATTGTCTTTAACTTTCGTGATATCACGGAAAGCAAACTAGCTGAAGAGACACAATACCTTCTGGCAGCGATTGTCACTTCCTCAGATGATACGATTGTCAGTAAAACGCTCGATGGCATGATTACCAGTTGGAATGTGGCAGCGGAACGCCTCTTCGGCTACCCGGCAGCCGAAGCTGTTGGCAAACATATCACCCTGATCATTCCTCCTGAGCTATACCATGAAGAAGAAGCCATCATCAGGCAACTGCGAAACGGGCAGCGGATTGACCATTTTGAAACAGTTCGTCTGCGAAAAGATGGCTCAACTGTGCCTGTATCGCTCAGTATCTCCCCTGTCAGAGACAAGGAGGGGAAGGTTATTGGTGCTGCCAAAATTGCCCGCGATATTACCGAGCGTCTGCTGGTGGAACAGCGGAAGGACGAATTTATCGGTATGGCGAGTCATGAACTCAAAACGCCTGTGACCAGTTTAAAAGGATTTACGACCATCCTGCAACGGCACTTGAGCAAGCAAGGAGATGACCAGGGACTGGCTTACCTTGCGAAAATGGATCGGCAAATCACGAAGCTCACCAGTCTCATTTCTGAACTGCTCGATATCTCCCGGATGCAAAGCGGTAAACTGTCCTTTCAGGATGAAGCCTTTGATCTCTTTACGCTCGTTGAGGAAATAGTGGAGACCCTTCAGCAGACTACGCAGACCCACCACCTCTATCTTGAAAGTACAGAGCCAGTTCAGGTGGTAGGTGATCGGGAGCGGCTTGGGCAAGTTCTCATTAATCTAATCACCAATGCCATCAAATATTCTCCCCAGGGAGACAAGATCATGATCCAGGTTGGCAGAGACCAGACCCATGCCGTCGTCAGTGTGCAGGATTTTGGCATTGGCATCGCCAGAGAACATCAGCAGCACATTTTTGAGCGATTCTATCAGGTGATCGGTGCAGATGGACAAACGTATCCTGGCCTTGGCATCGGGTTATTCATCTCACATGAAATCATCTCGCGACATCGTGGTCGCATCTGGGTAGAGAGCAGCGAAGGGATCGGATCAACCTTTTATATGAGCCTGCCTCTCGCACAAGAGGTGAGGGACCCAGACTTTTCAGACAAGAGACCTGAGAGGGGATAGCAATTATGCAGGGGCGTAAGAAAAAAATTCTCGTGGTTGATGATGATCCAGATATTTTAGACTTTCTCCAGGTGATCTTAGAAGAGGAAGGCTACAGTGTGCTGACAACGCGGAATGCCATGCTCCACCCGGAAAAGGTGCATCCTGAGTATAGCCGCGACCCAGGGCCAGGTGGGCATGCTCCTCTCCACCTATCTGGACCGAGAGGGAGTTCTTCCCCTATCAGAGATACCTCTTCGAGCGAACAAAGGGCTGCTGCTTGAGGTAGAGGCGTCATCCGTATCCAGAGCATCTTTCAACAGTAGGTTTTTTGCACCGCCTGGTTCCTCGCCCTGTCATTCTGAGCGCAGCGAAGAATCTCCGTGCCACAAGAGATTCTTCGCTGCGCTCAGAATGACAGGCGGCGACGGGCGGTGCAAAAAACGTCCAATATCCAAACTGCAAAAGTTTCTCGCAACCTCAGAATGACAGGCGGCGACGGGCGGTGCAAAAAACCTACCCGTGTAAGATCCAGAGCATAGGTTCTCTGGCAACCCTTAACGCTCACAACATGACTTTTCCCCGGCAATGTGTTTCCTTTACCTCCGTATAGCCCATCTCTCCCAATATTGATGCATGCGTGCATATCAATGAAAGTGGCTATGGTATAAGACTGTGGTGAGTAGTTGTGGAATATAGAGAAACAGGAGGAAACATCATGAACAAACTATTTGCGGCACTGGTACGCTTGCGGGTACTCATTCTGCTGCCGGTGCTGCTCGCCGCGCTCTTTGCCGGTATCACGCTCTTTCAGGCGCATGCCAGTTCGTGTTCTGAGTGGGACCATTGTCCCATCACGCAACGCTACGGGCAAAACGAGGAGCATGGCGTTGATTTGTGGACGCAAGGCTTGCCCGTGACGGCGCTGCGCTCTGGCACGATCACCTTTAGCCATGAGGAATGTTGGAGTGGCGAATGCGTCATGGACATCACCTGGAAGCTCGACTATCCCAGCCACGCGGGCGGATCGCCGTATATGTACGTGCAAATCAACATGAGCAGCGTCCACGTGGGCCAGCATGTTGCCGATGGCGCTCTCCTGGGCTATTCTGGCTCGTTTATGGAGATAGGACTGACGCCTGATTGGGCATATGGAGTAAGCAACTGGAGATGGGGTGTCAATATCTTGACCGTGTTCCCGTGGCTGTAGTACTGGTAGCATAGCAAGAAACCGCTTGTCCCTGTCCGGGGCAAGCGGTTTTATTTGCCGGTTTTTGTATGCATAGCGTGAAGAAATGCCTTGCCGCAACGTCTTGTCAGCTATGGTAGAATGAGACCATATTTGCAGTGGCGATTGACAATACCAACAGTACCGGATTCTTCTAGCTGACCTGCAAAGAGCAGATTGTGAAGAAAGTGCGCCAAAGTGAGATAGATAAACATGCTTCCTACCATAACTGAACGAGCTATTCGTGCCTTTGTCGGTGAACAAAGCTTCTTGAAAGGCCGACAACATGTTCTTGATGGGGCCATCGTCAACCCGCAACAACAGGCAATGACGTTAAAAGCCTATTGCTATGGCGCACTTCCCGAACCACATCGTGTACAGGTCACTTTCGATAGCACTGGCATCGCCGCTGCCCTCTGCTCCTGTTCAACCGGCACTTCGGCATACGGAAATCACGGCTGCGATCATGCCGCTGCTCTGCTCCTCGCATGGAATGAGCAACCAGAAGGGTTCCCTCGGATGGACGACATAGATATCATCCTGGAGCGACAGAGCAAAGCCCAGTTGATTACACTCATCAAACAGCTACTTCAGAAGCAACCAGAGGTAGAATGGCAACTCACTATGCCACCACCTCCCGGCCATAAAAGTGTACCTGTAGACACCGACGAATATCGCCGCCAGGTTGATGAGGCCTTTTACCATGCTGGTCACAATTGGGATGCCGTCTATGGTATCTCATCCGATCTTTATGAGATTACCGCTACAGCCGCTCATTTCGCGCAACGGCAAGATTATGCCAATGCTGCCGCGATCTATGAAGTGGTCGCGGTAGAAACGCTCAGCCATTACCACTCCTATCATGACGAGGATGGAGCGTTGGGTCGCGTTGTCCAGGATTGTGTCGAGAGCCTGGGCGTTTTCCTTGAGAGCGAACGAGAAAATGAGGCGCTCCGCGAGCAGATTCTCGCTGCCATTTTTGTAGTGTTTTGCTTTGATGTAGACAATGGTGGGCTTGGTCTGACCGGGGAAATCCCACCTGAATTCCTCCAGCATACGACTCCTGAAGAAAAGCGTCTGGTTGCGCAATGGGTTCGCACAGCGCTCGTCGAGCTTCAGGAAAAAGAGCAGGTAAGTGATTGGCGACGGAAGCATTATGGTGACTTGTTGTTAGCTTTGGAGGCAGACGTACTGAGCGATGAGGAATTTCTGCGTATTGGTCGCGAGACAAAGAGCATTCAAGAAGTAGTCACCCGACTGCTGAAACTGAACCGGGTGGATGAAGCTGTTCAGGAAGTGAGTCAGGTTCATGGCTGGCAGTTGGTGAAGCTCGCAGACCTCTTCGTTCAGCACGGACAGGATGCCGCAGTTGAACATATGATGGGTGAAAATGCGCAGCAAGAAGCGTACACTATATATGCGGAATGGCTGAAAAACCACTATCTGGCGAAAAACAATCTTGCCGCCGCACTTGAGATGGCCCAACTCATCTTTCGTAAGCGACCCTGGTTCGCGGAATACCAGAAGATGCGCGAACTTGCTCTGCAACTTGGGAACTGGGAAGTGGTACGACAGGATGCGCTCACATTTCTGGAAGAAAAGCATAACATCCCCACACTGGTAGAAATTGCGCTCGACGAAGGAGATATTGAGCGAACGCTCCAATTATTAGAAGCTGCGAAACCTCATGGCCTTGAGGGCTATCAGTGGAAGTATGACTATGCTCTAGCTCCTAGAGTTGCTATGAAAGTTGCTGAACGCGCAGAAGATATGTATCCGCGTGCTTCGCTAGACCTCTATCAGCAATATGTAGAGCAACTCATCAACGAACGTGGACGAGCCAACTATCAAGGCGCTTGTAGTTGCCTCGTAAAAATTCGCGCTCTTTACCAGCAGTTGGATGAAACTGGGCTGTGGACAAGCTATATTACCTGGATACGCAAGCGGCATAGTCGGCTCTCCACTTTGAAACAAGAAATGACCGCCGCCGGTCTGTAAGGAGAACTGCCTGGAAAACTCTAGCCACACCTCAAGACTATTCCTGCCCGATACGATGCCCGGCAAGGTCTTCCAAATAAAGCCAATGGTGTTTGACATCGCTGTCATCCCCCCTCCTGGTCAATCACTCGACTCATTCTTTTAAGGTACGCTTTGCTACAAAATCTGGTTGTGTGATGGCACCCTCGGAGGCAGAAGAAACCAGTGCCGCATACTTGGCGAAGACACCGGTCGTGTAGCGAGAAGCAGGTTCTTGCCAATTCGCCAGACGGGCAGCAATCTCAGCGTCTGGAAGTTCGATATCGAGTCGGCGTGCTTCAATGTCGAAGACAATCATATCACCTTCTTGCAGTGCGGCAATGGGTCCACCGGTTGCCGCTTCGGGCGAAACATGACCAACCATCAAACCACGAGTTGCTCCGCTGAAGCGGCCATCGGTGAGTAATGCCACCGTCTCGCCCAGACCGGCACCAACGATGGCACCAGTCACGCCCAGCATCTCGCGCATCCCTGGCCCACCTCGCGGACCTTCGTAGCGGATGACCACGACATCGCCGGACTTGAGCCCGCCCTGGGTCACTGCTTGCATAGCGTCTTCCTCGCGGTCGAAGACACGCGCTGGGCCGCGATGATACAATCGCTCGTGTCCTGCTATTTTGACCACGCATCCCTCCGGCGCGAGATTCCCTTTGAGGATAACCAGGCCCCCGTTCGGCTTGAGAGGATTGGAGAGCGGACGCACCACGTCCTGGCCGGGCGACTCCACAGCCTTGCTGGCCTCTTCACCAAGCGTTCGTCCGCTCGGCGTCATTTGCTGCGCGTCAACCAGTCCAGCGGCAACGAGTCGCTGCGCCAGTAGCGGTACCCCACCGGCGCGATCCAGGTCAACCGCAACGTACTGACCGCCCGGCTTCAGATCAGCCAGCAGCGGTGTGCGCCTGCTGATCGTATCAAAATCATCAATGGTAAGGGGAATATTGGCCTCACGAGCCATTGCCAGTAGATGCAGCACAGCGTTGGTTGAGCCACCCGATGCTGCCACACCCGCGATGGCATTCTCAAATGCCTGTCGCGTCAGAATGTTCCGGGGCGTCACACCACGCCGCAAAAGATCCATGATGAGCTGGCCGCAGCGTTTCGCCACCTCGTCCTTGCGTGGGTCAACTGCGGGAACGCTGGCCGTGTTCATAGCGGAAAGGCCAAGAAACTCCAGCGCCATCGCCATTGTATTGGCGGTAAACTGCCCACCGCATGCACCCGCTCCTGGACAGGCCACGTTTTCCAGTTCCCGCAGGTCCGCGTCGCTCATCTTGCCTGCCGCATTAGCCCCGATGGCCTCATACACATCGCCAACCGTCACGTCCTTCCCTCTAAAACGCCCGGGCGCAATCGAGCCACCATACAGGATCAGACCTGGCACATTCAGCCGAATCAGCGCCATAGCCGCGCCTGGAATGGTCTTGTCACACCCCACCAGTGCGATAACCGCATCAAACATGTGGCCGCGACCAACCAGCTCAATCGAATCGGCAATAACCTCGCGGCTCACCAGAGAAGCCTTCATGCCCTCTGTACCCATAGTCACCCCATCGCTGATGGCGATGGTATTAAACTCCATCGGCGTTCCACCAGCCGCCCGTATGCCCTCTTTCACTTTCACAGCCAGGCGGCGTAAATGGTAGTTGCAGGGCATGGTCTCGGTCCACGTGTTGGCTACGCCAATAATCGGGCGAGCCAGGTCATCATCGGTAAAGCCAATCGCTTTGAGCATAGCACGTGCGCCTGCACGCTCTTGCCCATCGGTGATTTCGCTGCTGTGTTGTTTAGGATTAATCGCCATGCTGATATCTCCTCTCACTACTCGGCCCGGTGTCGCGCCCATGTGCTGTCCGTTCCGACCCAAATTCCTTATTCGTTCGTATAATTGAGTACCACTAAGATACATAGTAACATATGCAATCCTCTCCTCCACAATGCAGTTCTTCTTCTATCGTCATACTGCTACTGGCAACAAGAAGAAAGGCGTGACACCTCTATCTGGTCAGCTATGGTAAAATAGACCCATCACACAGAACTAACCGTAAGGGAAACACATATGGATATGGACACACTGAAGAAAAATCTGGAGCAACGCGAGAAAGACGAACTAATCGCTGTTATTATGAATATGGTGCGCCAAGAACCAGATATGCAAGGGCTCTTGAAGACACCGCTACCAACCGCCTCATCTCTGATGGCAGTGATTGACCCGAAAGAATACCGGCAGCAGGTTCTAGCCGCGATGGCTGTTGGAGAGAATCAACGTCAGCGCAAACGCGGCGAGGTCGAGAGAAGACTCACGGCTATTCGGTCCATCGCTGACGAATTTGCGGCACAGGAAAATTATGCCGCAGCTCTCACTATTTACGAAGTGCTGGTCACTGAGATCATTGAACACTTCAATGACTATCGCGATGAATATGTGGCATTCAGCGTTATGCTCATGCGTTGCATTGATGGACTCGATAGCTGCTTTGCTGGCGAAGAAGACAATCCCGAGATGCGGTTGCGTGTTTTACGCACGCTCTTTGCCATTTACCGCTTCTATATGGATAGCGGAATGGACCTGGATGAAGATATTCCTGGTTTGCTGGTGGGTAACGCTACCTCTGAGGAACGAGAGATCATTGCTGGTTGGGTACGTGATGCGCTTACTCACAAAGCTGCCTGGGACAACCGTAAGCAATACGAGGCATTGTTAGCCGCGTTAGAGCGAGGTGAAAGCGAGTATGACTGATCGTCTCAAGAAAGAGGAATTCGTGCAGCTGCTGGCTACACGGATGAATGTCGACGAAGCCACGACAATGGCCTGGGTAGATGGCGTTGTCGAAACGCTTTATGAGAGTTTTAAAGACGGGAAAGGCGTGACTTTACCCGGTTTTGGTGGCTTCTTCGTGCGTCCCGGACCTGAAAGCTGGGTCTTCAAGTTCAATCCAGGCCAGCGATTGCGGGCGCTTTTTGGCTGGTCATCTACCTACTCAGGAAAACTCTAGCCATACCAGTCTGACAAGGAGGAATTGTATGCCAAAGGAAATCAATCCTGGGGCGATGAACCCACGCAAAGCGTCTTCATCAGCTCTGCCGGAAGCGTTGAAAATGGAAGTCACTACGAAGGCGGACGAACTCATTGAAACTGTCCTGAAGCCGCAACATATTCAGCCGCCGCCGGAGAATGCACAGTTCAATTACATCGTCAATATCTATGGCAAGTGGCAGCAAAAGGCGTACTACTTCTGCGCCGAATACCGCGTTGGCGGTCCCGATTCCATACAACCGAGCTTCGAGGAGAAATTTGCGCGTATGCAATATGCCGGAGGTCAACGTTTCCACCTCGCGTATATGCGCTATACCGGCCAATGGGTACAACTGTTCACAGACCTGACGGTGGACGAGTGCATTGAGACGGTTCGCGATGATCCCAACTTCCAGGCTATTTAATACCTGCTCATAGTTGGAGGCACCGATGAGTACGAATCAGACTCCTGACGAACAGGATGTCGAGTCAATATTGGGGCAATTCAGTAACGCCGACTTAATCAGCCTGATCAAGCGCATGCTACAACGGTATCCCGACCTGATTGGCATGATAGTAATGGCACCGCCTGCTGACGCTAAGCCGCCGCGCCCTCCATTCAATCCAGCATTCTATCGCCGTCAGGTAGACGAAGTTTTCGACACAACTGACAGAAATACCTGGGGTTCGGAAGGCAGAGCAGCCGGGCCTCTGTTGAAAATTGTGGCTATTGCGGACGAATATGTCCAGCAACAGGATTATGCCGACGCCGCTGCACTCTACGAAATCATTGTCCGCGCCATCTTAGATAACTACGACTCGTTTCGTTGGCACGCGGACGAGGGTGATTTAGACACTGTGGTCGAGGAATGTGTAAAAGGTCTGGGCAAGTGTCTGCGGGGAGAACGCAGTGCCACCGCCGAGCGCGAGCAAATCATCCAGACGCTGTTTGATGTCTACGAATTTGATTCGGGCCTGTACAATGACGAACCGGTGATGAGCCGCCCGGTTTCGCCAATATTGGTCAGATGGACGACCCTGGAAGAGCGCCTCCTGATCGCTTCACAGCTACGAGAGGCATTTGACCTGCAAACTGATTGGCACGTAGACGACGTGAGCGATAGTGAGGACTTTAACGATCTTCTGCTTGGCCTGGAAGCGGACACCATTGATGATGAGACCTTCCTGCGCTTATGTCGCGAGACAGAGAACTACAGCTACCTGATCGAGCGACTGCTGAAACGTGGACAACTGGAGGAAGCGCTGGCACAGGCGCAGCATGTGGACACATACGATCTCCTTGAGATTGCGGATATCCTCTGTGAGCAGGGCCATGAAGCAGCCGCCGAACATTTGATTGAGGAACGAGCCAGGAAATCGAACAGTACAGACCTGCTGGAATGGCTCAAAGGGCGTTACGCGGCCAGAGGAGATAGTGCGGCTGCATTGGATATGGCGCAACGCCTGTTCCGTGCGTATCCACTTGCAGCAACCATTGAGCGTTATCGAGAGCTACGCCAGTTTGCGCAACAACTGGATCGCTGGGCAGCGGTACAGGTAGAGATCATGGCTTATGTGCAACAGTCACGCAATATTGCGCTCCAGATCCAAATTGCCCTTGACGAAGGACAGGTTGAACGGGCATTACAACTCCTACTAGCTGAGAGACAGACAACAGACACCCGCGGCGGTCCCTATGGTTCAGCCAAATTCGATGTAGGTCTCGAAGTCGCGAAAGCCGCGGAAGCAAGTCACCCGCAGGAGTCCATCGAAATTTATAAGGCATACGTCGAAACGCGCATTGAGTGGCGAGGCCGCGATCACTATCGGGTCGCGTGCCAGTACCTTACGAGCATTCGGCGACTTTATCAAAGCTTGAATAGAAGCGATGTATGGACAACATATGTCGCGGCCCTACGCGATCAACATCGCAACTTGCCCGCGCTACGCGATGAGATGGCAAAAGCGAAGTTGTAGCAGGAGAACCTGATTAGCGCATGATATAATAAATGTGGTGGTCTAACTCCAGTACATGGATATATGAGGTGCTTTATGGCAATACAACCGTCACGGCATTACATGACGTTTGAGCTGTATCTCCTGCTCGTCAATAACTCTGACCGGCACTATGAATACTATGATGGTGAGGTACGCCTCATGGCGGGTGGCACATCAAATCATGCGGCGATCTCGCTCAACTGCGGTATAGCACTTGACCAGGCCCTGGGTGATAACGCAGTTTGCCGTCCCTATGTCACTGATAAACTGGTACGAGTAGCCCCCACAAAGACGCTCATTCCTGACGTCGTTGTCTCCTGTGATATCGCAGATCATGGGGAAGCGCAAATCATCAATTCGCCCATCCTGGTTGTCGAAGTGCTTTCACGCTCAACAGAAATGACCGATCGCTTTGTGAAGCTGGCCCTCTATCAGGCAAAAGAGAGTATCCAGGAGATCATCTTTATCAGCCAGAACATTCAGCGCGTCGAGGTCTTTGCTCGCTCTACAACCGGCTGGCTCTACCATCAATATGGGGCGGGACAAAGCTTTCTCCTGACAAGTCTGGACATTGAAATCGAAGTACGCCAATTGTACCGCCGTTTATCCATTCCCCCCATGGTTGAAGAGGTTGAGGAAGAGGATGCGTCAGCATCTGAGCCGGGAAAGAATGAATGAGGGATGACCGGTTGAAAATCCCGGTTCATATCTGTAGACTTATCTGTATACCTTTTTGCGCCTTTCTCTTGCAATCTCCTCATCCATACGTTACACTGGACGAAATAAAAAAATCACGCCAACGTAGCCAGGGAGAGATAGCAGGGCAACATGCAGATTACAGCCGCTCACAAAAAAGCTATTGACTATTATTATAAAGAACTCGCAACCTATAAACTGCAAGACGTCACACATGAGACAGCCGTCAGATCAGCTTTCCAGTATCTTCTCGCAGCATTCGCGCCAGCCGTCAACTGGACACTTATTCCAGAGGAGCCACTGGCAAATGGGAAGCGGCCTGATGGCACGTTACGCGATACGTTCAGGCTTCCTCGTGGCTATTGGGAGGCCAAAGATACCAGAGATGATCTGCTCACTGAAATTCGCAAAAAGACCGCGATTGGCTATCCAACGACCAATACCATTTTTGAAGATACGCGCCGCGCTTTCCTCTACCAGAACAATAAGCTTGCGTTTGAGGCTGACCTGACCCAACGCGATCAACTGCTCGATCTGCTGCGACAATTCTTCACCTATACCGAGCCAGATATCGCCACGTTTGAAGCTGCCGTGGATGAATTTCGCCAGCGTATCCCCGACCTTGCGCAAGGTCTCTTAACGCGCATTGCCGAGGAACATACGAAAAACGCCAGATTCGTCAGTGCCTTTTCCGCTTTTTTAGAACTTTGCCGTACCACGCTCAACCCCCAGATTAGCCGCGAAGCCGTGAATGAGATGCTGGTACAACACCTCTTGACCGAGCGCCTGTTCCGCACGATTTTCAATAACCCTGATTTCATCAACCGCAACGTCATCGCCGCCGAGATTGAAAAAGTGATACGTGCATTGACGAGCCGTGCATTTAACCGCAACGACTTTGAGAAATCGCTGGATCGTTTCTACGTGGCGATTGAAGGAGCGGCCAAAACGCTGGATAGCTGGACAGAGAAACAGCACTTCCTTGATACCGTCTATGAGCGTTTCTTTCAAGGCTTTTCCATCAAACAGGCCGACACGCACGGCATCGTGTACACGCCCCAGGAAATCGTTGAGTTCATGTGTGCCAGCGTAGAGGAAGTCTTGCAACGCGAATTCCATACATCATTATCTGCCCCAGGCGTGCAGGTACTTGACCCATGCGTCGGTACTGGCAACTTCATTGTAAATATCCTGCGTCGCATCTCCGGCAGCACGCTTGCCCACAAATATGCCAACGACCTCTTTTGCAATGAAATCATGCTGCTGCCCTACTACATCGCCTCCCTCAACATCGAACACGCCTACTACGAACGCACCGGCACCTACCAATCCTTTGAAGGTATCTGCTTTGCCGACACGCTAGAACTCGCGGAAGGCCAGCAACCCTCTCTATTCGTCGAAGAAAATACAGAGCGTGTCGAACGCGAGAAAGCCGCTCCTATTATGGTGGTGATTGGCAATCCACCGTATAACGCATGGCAAAAAAGCGAAAACGATAACAACAAGAATCTTCGCTACCCAGTGATTGATGGGCGTATTCGCGAGACCTATGTAAAGGACTCAAGTGCTACCCTTAACAATACTCTTTATGATTCATATGTTCGATTTTTCCGTTGGGCAACAGACAGGTTAAAAGGACGTGATGGTGTTATTTGCTTTGTTTCAAATAATTCCTTTGTTGATCAAATTGCTTTTGCAGGTATGCGTAAGCATCTACTACAAGACTTCAACTTGATCTACCACCTTGACCTGCATGGAAATACACGGAAAAATCCGCATCTCTCAGGTACAACGCACAATGTTTTTGGTATCCGCGTTGGAGTGGGTATTACTGTAGCAGTGAGAAATTCACAAGCTCACATACGAAAATTGCATTATTATAAAGTACCTGAGTACTCGCGAAAGACAGAGAAGCTGAAATTCCTTGCTGAAACAGGGAGTATTGGTAGTGTTGAATGGTGTGAACTCCATAGTAACGAAAAAAATACATGGCTTGCTGAAGGGTCACATACTGAATTTACTGCTTTCTTTGCATTAGGGACTAAAGAAGCAAAAATAGTACCTCTACAAAATGCTCAAGTTTTATTCAAGTTATATTTTCCAGGAGTAGCAACAGGACGAGATGATGTAGTATATGACTTCAACTCCCAAATGCTGATAAGACGAATAGATGGGTTTATCGCGGATTATAATGGTGAAGTATCACGATGGAGTAGAGGAGGACGGCCCAAAAATATAGATAGCTTCGTCCAGTATGATAAAATCAAGTGGAGCGAACACCTCAAAAATGAGCTTAAAAGAGAACAATATGGGAACCTTGATAGCTCTCATGTACAGATATCCCTGTATCGTCCTTTCTGTAAGCGTTTCCTCTATTATGATAGGCTACTGAATGATCGTCCTTCTTTTTTCAACGAAACTTTTCCCGCTCTTAATGGTGGTGAGGAAAATAGAGTTATCTGCCTTACTGATATAGGTTCTGAAAAACCTTTTATGGTCATGGCCGCTAATATTATCCCTGATCGGCATTTGGTAGGTGCTGGTTCATCTGCTCAATGTTTCCCATACTATACCTATGGAAAGAACGATAGCAACCGTCGAGAGAACATCACCGACTGGGCGCTGGCGCAATTCCAGTCGCAATATGGCGAACAGGTGACGAAGCGCGACATTTTCCACTACGTCTATGCCATGTTGCACCATCCACAATACCGCGAGCGTTACGCTGAAAACCTCAAACGCGAATTGCCCCGTATTCCATTGCTCAAGGACCGTGCGGCATTCGATACATGCGTGCGTATCGGCAAGCTCTTGATGGAACTACACCTGAATTACGAGCAAGCGCCGGAATATCCGCTCACCTGGCTTGAGAACAAGGATGTACCTGTCAACTGGTATGTCAAGAAAATGAAGCTGACAGCAGATAAGAGCGCGATAGCCGTCAATGATTGGCTGACACTGACAGGTGTACCAAAGGAGTGTTTTCAGTACCGATTAGGCAACCGTTCAGCCCTTGAATGGATAATTGACCAGTATCAGGTTAGCACAGATAAACGCAGCGGGATTACGAGCGACCCCAACCGGCTCGAAGATGAGCAATATATTGTCAGGCTGGTCGGGAAGGTTGTCGCGGTGAGTGTGGAGACGGTGAAGTTGGTGGAGGAGTTGGTTAGGGATGTGCAAGAAGACGCCTGGCTCGAAGAGGCAGCAATTATAAGCTGACATACGGTACATTTTTCGCAGGTCACCCAGCAATTTGATTTCTCAATATGGCTTAAAGAAATCAGGTCTATTGACGACATATATCTCGATAGTGTATAAAGATAAGAGAAACTAAATGGCAAAACCGAGAAAGAGGAACCCGGTATGGGTAGCGCAGAACAAAACCAGCAACAAACAGAAGGAATGTCTGTATCTCTTCCTATCAATTGGCATTTTCCAGAGAACCTTCAAAGCCATTATGCTACAAATGTACTTGTACAGTCGGGACAATTTGAGATCATCATTTCATTCTTTGAGGCTCAAGTTCCATTACTTCTTGGTCAGCCTGAAGATAATTTAGCCAAACTTGAGCAATTAGGGGCGATACAAGCAGAATGCGTTGGCAAAATTATTGTATCACCTGAAATCGTACCAACCATTATTCATACGCTACAAACTGGTTTAGAAAATTACTATGCCTCTAAGTTAATTCAGCAAAAGGAGACAGAAGATGAGTGACTGCATCACCTTTAATACTAATACATTTGGTATTAAGCAGTATAAGGTTTCTGCTCGACCCAATGCAACAACTTCATACCGACCGCCAGTCGCTACTACGCCAATTTTTATAACTATAGACGGCGCATTAACAGAAGGAAGATCGCTTACTCACCCAATAGTAGTACAGATTGAGGATGATGAGGGTGAAATTCTTGTTAGTGAAAAGCATTTTCACATTCATGCTTCAGGAGAAACAGTACTAGAGGCAATAATATCATTCAAACGCATTTTCTCTGGATATCTTGATGTTCTTTCTGAGAATGAGGAAACATTAGGCACATATCTACGTGAGCAACTTAAATATCTTCGTTCAGTAATTAAGGTGGACTGACTAAATGGCGAGGCTTGAATCGAGTGATGTGGATAGGGCACTCAGAGGTAAAATGCAAGCGGAGCGTAAAGACAAAGCAGATTGGTATTACGTTGTTCGCAATAAGGAAGGAATAGCGATTTCCTCAACAAGCATTTCTAAAGGCTCAAAGGAAACTCTGCGGGATAGTAGAGTGAGGGATATGGCACGTCAGTTAGGATTGGATAGTTCTCAACAGTTAGTTGAGTTTGTCGGATGTACGTTAAGTCGCGAGGATGCATTAAAAATCATCGAAAAAAATCGACCACCAGGAATGCCCCGACAAAACCGGTGACAACTCCGGATAAATAGTCTGTATATACAATGGATTAGACCAAACTCTGATCGTGATTGGCTTAGTACCCGTATACTATCCATAATAAATCAATAATTTTAAACCCATTAATACGGTCATTTAAAGCATTATAGCACCCGCTTTCCTCATCAAGAAACATCTACAGCATTAAATACGTATGGTTTGGTGCGCAATTAACAACCATATTTCAAGTGTCTATTTCACCCATTTTCGCGTTGCGCTGCCTTTATCACCCGCCTAACAGCTTCATACAACATCCCATACTCTCTCGCAGGTTGCCGAAGAGATTCCACCCTTATTCGACCACTTTGTGCGTGGTATTTTCCAACGTGGTTCATTTGATCCTCACCCTGGAACAAGGTTTGTTGTATGTCTGATCAGTTCCCCCAGAACCCACTTTCCTTTACCACCATGTAGCCCATCTCTCCCATCATTGATGCATGCATGCTTAACTATGTGAGTCGCTATGGTATATAGAGAGGCAGGAGGAACTACTATGAACAAACTGTTTGCGGCACTGATGCGTTTGCGGGTACTCGTCCTGCTGACAGTGCTACTCGCCGCGCTCTTTGCCGGTATCACACTCTTTGGGGCGCATGCCAGTTCGTGTTCTCAGTGGGACCATTGTTCTGTAACGCAACGCTACGGGCAAAACGAGGAGCATGGTGCCGATTTGTGGACGCAGGGCTTGCCCGTGACGGCTCTGCGCTCTGGCACGATCACCTTTAGCCATGAGGAATGTTGGAGCGGCGAATGCGTCATGGACATCATGGCCCACGGGATGCGCAACGAGGTTGAATAGCTGAACAATAAGCAGATGGGATGATCTGATAGAGCCATAAGAAGGAGCCGGCTGTCCTGTGAGGAGCAAGATAAAGATTGTGATGCTTCCGTGATGCAAGGCGTGCTGAATGTGAGAGGTTAGTGAGGCTAACGAGGTACACTATACTTCTTGAGAAAGCGTACTTTCTTTTCGCTGTCTCGTGTTGATAGGTGTCTGAGAAATAGCAAGATGCTACTTCTCATGTATCTCACAAGGAGGATGCACAATGTCCATTCCTGATGTCAATGGAAAATCAATTGCTGAGCTACTATCGCTGAAGGGACGCAATGCCGTCGTCACTGGAGGAGCACGCGGGATCGGCCTGGCTATCTGTCAGAGGCTGGCTGAGGCCGGGGCAAACATTGTGGTTGGTGATGTTCGCGAGGATCTCGGGAAGGAGGCGGCTGAACACCTTGCGCAGCACTGGGGAGTCAAGGCACTCTTTTGTGTGGCGGATGTGAGTGATGGAGCATCAATTGCTCAACTGGCCGACAAGACAGTACAGGAGCTGGGTGGCATTGATATCTGGGTGAATAACGCTGGTATTTATCCCATGAGCCCGGTCTTGGAAATGCCTGATGAGCAATGGGACCGTGTACTCGATATCAATCTACGCGGAACCTTCATTGGAGCGCGTGAAGCTGCTAAGCGCATGGTTGCTGCTCACAAGGGGGGTGTGATCATTAACCTGGCCTCTACCGCAGGGTATCAGGGCGGGGCGAGCATTGCGCACTATGTTGCTTCAAAGCATGGGGTACGCGGCCTGACCAAGAGCCTGGCGATCGAACTCGGCCCCCATAACATTCGTGTCCTGGCACTGGCCCCAACGCTGATCAGTACGCCCGGTATCAGTGAGTCGGGACTGGATACCAGTGCATTTGAGTCGTTGCCTCTCGGACGTGTCGGCGTGCCGGATGACGTGGGGCGGGTAGCACTTTTCTGCGCCAGCGATCTCTCGATGCTGATGACCGGGAGTACCCTCGCTGTCGATGCCGGAGCTTTGACCGCCTAGCCTCCATATCCCACGGGTTGCGCGTCGAGATTTCAGCAAGCGAGTGGTGTAGTGTGAAGTGGCGCCTCAAGTCATCTCGGTCACATCGCTTGCTTGATGATGACGTGGTAAAAGTTCCGCTGGAGTCGCAGTAAGCATGAATGCAACGCAGAACAGTCTAGAGCTGTTTATTCGAGAAGCGCATCGCGTTGCGCAACCCGTGGGATCGTCCCTTGTGGTCAATACATCTCACTTAAGGACAAATGGGGGAAAGAGAAGACAAGAGAGCTCCTGATCTGGCACAATACCAGCAAGCAAAAAAAGAAGGAGCTTTCTGATGTACAGATTACGACAAAT
>Ga0307372_10002952_pt1 | contig 27687 bp, 27 predicted proteins | sample OX1MG_FD_202533 | JGI IMG/M metagenome (GOLD analysis project Ga0307372, IMG submission 202533) | Soil microbial communities from Risofladan, Vaasa, Finland - OX-1 | ecosystem: Environmental > Terrestrial > Soil > Coastal area > Acid sulfate soil | place: Finland: Risofladan, Vaasa | collected... | reverse complement strand
GGCCAGGCGCGCCAGCGTCGAGACCCCCACGCGCTCCTCCCCGGCGAGCGTCGCCGCGAGCAGCGCGGAGGGGAGATCGGCGGCGGCCGCCAGCCCGGCCTCGTCGAGCTCGCGGTCGGCCATCATCGTCCTCAGGCCCTCGGCAAAGGCGTCCCCGCCCGCCGTCCCGGTGCGGGCGTCCCAGGCCGGCGCCATCTTATGCGTGCCCCCGTGGGTGCGCGGCCACCAGCACCTCATCGCCCTCGACGCGGACGTCGAAGGCGTCGACCCCCGCAAACGGGCCCAGGGTCAGAGCCCCCGAGCCGAGATCGAAGCACCAGGCGTGCCATGGGCAGGTCACCGTGCGCCCCTCGATCCACCCCTCCGAGAGCGGACCCCCTTGGTGCGGGCAGACGTTGTCGAGGGCGTACCAACCGTCCTCGAGGCGGAAGAGCGCGATCTCGCGTCCCTCCACCGTCACCTGCAACGCCTCGCCCACCGGCACCTCGCCGACGGACGCCACGCGGACGTACTCCGCGGAACCGACCTCTTGCCCTTGCGACATCGCCCGCTGGCTTCGCCGCAGGCGGGGGCGCCCCTACGACGGAAAAGCTCCCGCCTCGCGAAGGAGGGCCCATGCTCGACGCGTACCGCACCTGGCTCGAACGGGAGCTCAAGACCCTGGGAAACGCCTCCCACCACGCCTATTCGTTCGGCCAAGCGAATATGGCCAAGCGGGCCCTCGAGCAACTCGACCAGGCGCTGGCCACGAGCGTGGTGCTTGAGGCTCTCGCCCCGCCGGCGGCCGGCGAGGCGCTGGCTGCCCTGGACGCCCTCCCCGATGCTCCCGCGGCGCTGACGCCCCTGCGCGACGCGCTGCGCCGGGCCTTGCACCCCGAGGCCTGACCCGCTATACTGCTACGGTCGCCGGCCCGGACCACCCTCGAGCGCGCACGCGCGGGGGGCCTGGAGCCGAAGCGAGCCCATCCTTGAACGAGGAGTCATCTCTTGCCGCTGACCAAAGAGCGCAAGCGCGAAATCATCGAGAAGTTCGGTGCCACGGCTACCGACACCGGATCGGCGTCGGTCCAAGTCGCGATGCTGACCGAGTCCATCAACCTGCTCAACGAGCATCTCAAGATCCACAAGAAGGATCACCACAGCCGCCGCGGCCTGCTGATGCAGGTCGGCCAGCGCCGCCGCCTTCTCAATTACATCCAACACACGGATTTGGCGAAGTACCGCGCGCTGATCGGCGAGCTGGGCCTGCGCCGCTAGGCCGCCTGCCGGACGCTTGAAAGGCGGGAGGGCGCGAGGAATCGCGCCCTCTTTGCCATTCAAGGGCTTTGCGCTCGGGCGTCGAAACGCGCCGCGTTTGAACAAGACGACAAACGCAACACGCCGGGCGTCGCCCGGCACCTACGTAGGAGAATTTCGTGTCTGAACCCCTGTCCGTCTCCATGGACCTGGGCGGGCGCAAGCTTACCATCGAGACGGGTGAGCTTGCCAAGCAGGCTGGAGGAAGCGCTCTCGTGCGCTTCGGCGACAACGTCGTGCTAGCCGCCGTCACCGCATCGAACTCGCCCCGCGAGGGCATCGATTTCTTTCCGCTCACCGTCGACTACGAAGAGCGCATGTACTCCGCCGGCAAGATCCCGGGCGGCTACATCAAACGCGAGGGACGTCCGACCGAGCACGCGGTCCTGAGCGCGCGTCAGATCGATCGGCCGCTCCGCCCGCTCTTCCCCGACGGATTTCGCAACGAGATCCAAGTGATCGTCACCGTGCTCGCCAACGATCCGCAGGTCGACTCCGACGTGCTGGGTCAAGTGGCGGCCGGCGCGGCGCTCGCCTTCTCCGACATCCCCTTCCCGCACACCGTCGCCGGCCTGCGCGTCGGGTACGTCGACGGCGAGTACGTCATCAACCCCACGATCGCGCAGATCGAAGAGGGCACGATGGACATCGTCGTTGCGGGCACCAAGGATGCCGTGATGATGGTCGAGGGCGGCGGCAAGGAGATCAGCGAGGAGCTGTTCCTCGGCGCCGTGGAGTTCGCCCACCAGCACGTCAAGCAGATCGTCGCGATGATCGACAAGCTGGCCAAGAAGGTCGGCAAGCCCAAGCGCGACTTCACCCTCTTTCTCCCCGACGAAGAGCTGGACGCTTGGGTCCGCAAGACCTTTGCCAAGGACGTGGCCAAGGCGATGCGCGTCGTCGACAAGCAGGAACGCAACGCCGCCTTCGACGCCATCAACAAGCGTGTGGCCGTCGAGCGCCTCGAGGCCAAGAAGCCCAAACGGTGGGAAGAGCTCAAGACGCTCATCGAGACCACCAAGGACTTCGATCGCATCATCAAGGCGATGGAAGAAGACGAGCTGCGCACCATGGTGGTCGACGAAGGCCTGCGCCCCGACGGCCGCAAGCCCGACGAGATCCGCCCGATCTGGTGCAAAGTCGACTACCTGCCGCGCGTGCACGGCTCGGGCGTCTTCCAGCGCGGCCAGACGCAGATCATGACGATCTGCACGCTGGGCAGCAAGAGCGACGAGCAGCGCCTGGACACCATCGTGGACGTCACCGGCAAGCGCTACATGCACTACTACAACTTCCCGCCGTACTCGGTGGGCGAGACGCGGCCGATGCGCGGCCCCGGCCGCCGCGAGATCGGCCACGGCTACCTCGCCGAGCGCGCGCTCGTGCCGGTGCTGCCGTCGCTCGACGACTTCCCCTATACGCTGCGCCTCATGTCCGAGACGCTCGAGTCCAACGGCTCCTCGTCGATGGGCAGCGTCTGCGGCTCGACCCTCTCGCTGATGGACGCGGGCGTGCCGATCAAGAAGCACGTCGGCGGCGTGGCGATGGGCCTCATCATGCACGGCAAGGACTGGCGCGTGCTCACCGACATTCAGGGCCTGGAAGACGCCCTGGGCGAGATGGATTTCAAGGTGGCCGGCACCGAGGACGGCATCACGGCCATCCAGATGGACATCAAGGTCTCCGGCATCACCGTTGAGATCATGCGCAAGGCGCTCGAGCAGGCGAAGGCCGGCCGCATGTTCATCATCGGCAAGCTCAAGGAGACGATTCCCGGCCCGCGCGAGGACCTCTCGAAGTGGGCTCCGCGCATGCTGGTCGTCCAGATCAACCCCGACAAGATCAAGGACGTCATCGGCCCCGGCGGCAAGGTCATCAACAAGATCGTTGCCGAGACCGGCGTCAAGATCGACATCGAGAACGACGGCCGCGTCTTCATCGCCTCGCCTGACGGCGAGTCGGCGGAGAAGGCCAAGAAGATCGTCGAGAGCCTGACCAAGGAAGTGAAGGCGGGCGAGGTCTACCTGGGCACCGTCACCCGCATCATGAACTTCGGAGCCTTCGTGCAGATTCTGCCGGGCAAAGAGGGCTTGGTGCACATCAGCCAGCTCTCGCCCTCGCGCGTGGAGCGGGTCGAGGACGAAGTCCAGGTCGGCGACGAGATCATGGTCAAAGTGATCGAGATCGACGCGCAGAACCGCATCAACCTCACGCGCAAAGGCGTGCTCGCCGACGGCTCGATCGACGAGAGCGTGGAGGTGGGTCCGCCGCCGAGCCAACGTGGCGGCGGCGGCGGGGGCGGACGCCGCGAACGCTCCGGCAACGGGGGTGGGCGCCGGCGCGGCTGAGACGCCGCGCCGTCCCGATGACTCACACGAACGGGGCCCTCGTACGAGGGCCCCGTTCTCATCCCGCCGTAGATGCGCCCATGAGCGTGCGCATTCGCGCGGGGCGCGAGGACGATTGGCGCAACGTCGCGCGCGGCAACGCCGAGACCGCGTGGGTGACGTTCGGGCGGCATGCCTCGGCACCGGTTCCCAGCGCAACGTTCCGCGCCCGCGCGCGCCGCTTCGATCTCGAGTTGCGCGAGGACGTCTCCGCGCCGCGAGCGCTCTACATCGCCGAGGACGAGCGCGGCTACGCGGGCCACGTCTGGCTCGAGGAACGCGGCGATCCCTGGTCGCTCGAGCAGTACACCGTGATCCTCACGCTCTTCGTGGAGCGCCGCGCGCGCGGGCGCGGCATCGGCCGGCGTCTCCTGCGGCGCGCGTACCGTTGGGGCAGGCGTCGCGGCCATGCGAGGGTCCAGCTCTCGGCGTCACCGCACAACGCCGGCGCGCTCGCCCTCTATCGGAGCGAGGGGTTCGAGACGTTCCTCGTCAGCCAGTCGCGGCCGCTGCCCTGAGGGCGAGCGTGGCCTAGCCGCGCAACGCTTCGCGCCGGGACTGCGTTCATCGCACATGACCACACGCATCGCACCGGCGCTGCTGCTCGCCGCCGCCCTCTTGGCCAGCGGCGCCCCCGCACGCGCGCAGTCCACACCGACGCCCTCCCCGAGCCCGTCCCCCTCGCCCTCGGGGATCACCCTGCCGAACATGCAGGTCCTCGACGAGATCCTCAACCAAGCGATCCAGACCTTCCAGCAGAACATCCAGCAAGGCATCCTCAACCGCCAGAACGACATCACCGGCACGGTCACGTACTACCGTCGCTTCGATCTCCAGGTCCAGACGGGGAGCTCCACCTACCGGACGGTGCACCTCCACCAGGGCACCATCATCAACCCGACCGGCACCACGCTGCAAAACGGGATGAAGGTGCGCGTGCGCGGCCAATCCCAGAGCGACGGCTCGCTCAACGCCGATGAGATCGACGTCGTCTGATCCTAGTCCCACAGGATGAGACACCGGCCCGGAACGCTCGTCGCCGCACGTCCTGTGCGGCGACGAGTGGCCCCAAGGGAGGCATGCGCGGCCTGCTCGGCAACGCGGAGACGATCTACAGCTTGGCGTTGACGATCGCGTCGACGCCCGTGCCGTAGACGCGGTGGAAGCCCTTGAGCACGTTCAGGTTGTCGATGGGAATCAACGCGTCGACATTCCAGACGCCGCGGTTCCAGCTGCCCTTGAAGGCGCCCACCGCCTCGACGCGATTCACGTTGTAGGTGGGCCCGGAGACCTGCGCGGCTCCGACGTAGGTGTTCGAGCCGATGGTCACGATGGGCACGACCTTGGTGTGGTCGCGGTTGGCAACGTGGTTTGCCGCCATCAGGTTGTTGATGAAGTTGTTCAACGGACCGGCAACGGCTTTGACGGCCAGCACCCCGCCGGCGCCCAGGAGCACCTTGTCGAGCAGGCTGGCCGCGGACGCCCCGGCGACGGCCCCGATCGTGAGGGTCCCGGCGAGAACGGCGGCAAGGATCGGTCGCTTCACGAGTTTGCTCTCCTTAACGTGCCGGAGCGCGAACTACCGCAGGCGCTGCGAGTAGGTCCGGCCCGGACATCTGTGGTAACGCTGTTTCGAGCACTCGGGTTCCGCACGGAGAGGCCACGTTGTACGACTCCCTCAGCTCATTTGTTCGCGCGTTGCGGGCGGCCGGCGAGCTCGTCGAGATCGGCGCCCAGGTGGACCCCTCGCTGGAGGTCGCCGAGATCGCCGATCGTGCGATGAAGGCCGGTGGACCCTCGCTTCTCTTCACCAACGTTCGCGGCTCGGCGTTCCCGCTCCTCATCAACCAGTTCGGAACGGAGCGCCGCATGGCGATGGCCTTCGGGGTCGATACCCTCGACGCCATCACGGCCAGGGTGCGCAGCGCCCTCGACCTCCAAGTCCCCAAGACCCTCGGCGCCACGCTCACCAAGCTCTTCTCGCTGGCTCCGCTCGCGAACGCTATCCCGAGGAAGGTGGCCGGAGGCGCCTGTCAGGACGTGCGCATGCCCGAGCCCGACCTGGGCAGGCTGCCGGTCCTGACCACGTGGCCCCTGGACGGCGGCCCGTTCATCACGCTTCCCCTCGTGTTCACGCGCGATCCCGAGACGGGCCAACAGAACTGCGGCATGTACCGCATGCAGGTCTACGACGCGCGCACCACCGGCATGCACTGGCAGCGCCACAAGCAGGGACGCTCGCACGCGCGCAAGTGGGGCGATCGCGTTCCCGTCTCCGTGGCCGTCGGGGCTCCGCCGGCCGTCACCTACGCGGCCACCGCGCCGCTCCCCCCGATGATCGACGAGATGGCGCTTGCCGGCTTCCTGCAAGGCTCGCCCGTCCGCATGGTCAAGTCGCTCACGAACGACATCCTGGTGCCCGCGGACGCGGAGTTCGTGCTGGAAGGCTACGTCGACAACACCGACTTGCGCACGGAGGGTCCCTTCGGGGACCACACGGGCGTCTACAGCCTGGCCGACACCTATCCCACCTTCCACGTGACCACGATCACGCACCGCGCTCAACCCATCTACGCGGCAACCCTGGTGGGCAAGCCGCCGATGGAGGACGCCTGGCTTGGCAAGGCCACCGAGCGCATCTTCCTGCCGGTTCTGCAGATGGTGCTGCCGGAGGTGGTGGACATGAACCTCCCGGTGGAAGGCGGCTTCCACAACTTGGCGATCGTCTCGGTGCGCAAGCAGTATCCCGGCCACGCCTTCAAGGTGATGAACGCGCTCTGGGGCCTGGGCCACATGATGATGCTGACCCGCGCGATCCTGGTGGTCGATGCCGACATCGACGTCCAGAACGTTCGCGAGGTCGCCTGGTTCGCGCTCAACAACGTCGATCCGTCGCGCGACCTGATGATCGTTCCAGGGCCGGTCGACGATCTCGACCACAGTTCGTCGTACACGCCCGCGCTCGGACACAAGATCGGCATCGACGCCACGCGCAAGGGCAAGGACGAAGGGTATGCGCGGGAATGGCCGCCGGATATCGTGATGCATGCGGCGACCAAGGCCCTCGTCGACCGCCGCTGGCGAGAGTATGGCCTGGAGGGCGTGCTCGAGCGGGGCGCCGCCGACGACTGGAGCGGCCAGCGCCCGCCCAAGCGCTTCTGACTACTCTCCGTCCCCTCCGCCCGGCGCCGACGCGGGAACCACGGTGCGCGCCTGCAGCGCGTCGCTCACCATGCTGGAGAGGTCCATCAGGTGGGCGCGCGTCATCTCGTCGAGCGCATGTCCCGCCAACGCGGAACGCAGATCGCTCCGCAGCGACGTCAGCTCCATGCGGGCCAGCGCGACCGCGTCGGAGGGAACCCCCGGCCCGGGCGTGAGCGCCAGCGCGATCAGCCGGCGCGTGTAGCGCTGCTGCAAGTTGCGGTGCACCAGGCCGATGCTCCGCAGGCCGCGACTCGAGAGATCGCCGTAGACGCTGCGCTGCATCCAGTTGAAGAGATCGGCGAGATTCATCGTCGCGCCCGGCGCGGCGTTGAGCGTGATCTGGTCGAGACGCTGCAGCATCAGCGGCTGGAACATCATGCCGACCACGCGCTCCTGGTACTCCGCGGCGATCTGCGCCACCGGGACGTCGTGGCGCGCCGGCGGATCGTAGCCCCACGACGTGTCCGTCCATGAGGCCCACTCGTTGTAGGTGAGCGTGTCGAGGAGCTTGGGAGAGAAGCTCCACGCGCGGTCGGACAAGAGATAGGTGTCGAGCATCCCGAAGGCGCGCTTCTCCAAGGCGCGCGGCACCGGCTGGAAGGGCACGGTCGCGCCGGGGTCGCCCTTGTGCGAGCGCGAGAGGTAGGCTCCGCCGATGTAGTGCTCGGGGATCTCCAAGCAGAAGCGCTCATGGCCCAAGATGGTGCCGAACGCCTGGCGCGCCACCTCGTACGACTGGCCCTCGCGCGGCTCGCGGCGATCGAGGCTCGAGATGAGCCCGTGAGCCATCTTGAGCTGCACCCCGCACCACGAGAGAGGATCGTCGGTGAGGTCCTCGATGTTCACGCGCGGATCCACCGCATGGGCGTCCGCGTAGTCGGTGTCCTCGTCGCCGGCGAAGCGGTCGAGCGGATTGGCCCACTGGTCGGCGATGGCGTTGAGCGCGGTCTTCTCCTGCGCGGCGCCCTTGCCGTCCAGCGGCGTGTAGCCGTAGGCGATCACGTGGTAGTCGTACGGCCCCAGCACGCTCTGGAAGTACTCGCCTTGCGCCGTCCCCTTGGGCCAGAGGTTCACGGGCGCGTACTCCATCACGCTGGTCGCCACGCCGTACTTCTCGGTGAAGGTCTTGCTCTGCAAGTCCTTGGCCGTGTACGCGTATGATCCGATGAAGTTGTGGCTGAGCCCGAAGTCGTGCCCCGACTCGTGGAGAACGATCGCGCGCAGCGCCTCCTCGCGGAATCTCTGCGCGAAGGCGGGATCCTGGTGCACGTCCATGGCGGAAAAGGCGTCCATGGCGAAGGCGCCCTGCGCGCGCATCTCGGCGCCGTAGCTGGGCGGCTCCGCGGTCGGGGCGCGCTTGCCGGACCGCAGCGGCTTCACCTCGAAGTCGTGGAGGTAGTTGACGAAACGCAGGTCGTTGCCGTCGAGCAGGACGCCGACGTTGATCTCTTGGCCCGTGCGCGGATCGAACGAGACCTCGGCCTCGGCGCCGAACTCCACGTTCGACCCCGTCACCCAGCGCACCACGTTGTAGCGGATGTCGTCGGGACTCCAGTTGGGATCGTTCGGCTGCTCGCGAACCTCGACGGCGTTGCTGATGCCGATCTTCTCGAACGCGTCGTTCCAGGTCAGCAGCGCCTCGCGCACGGTCTTGCGGTACTCCGGCGGGATCGTGTTGCTCAAGTAATAGACCAGCGGGTGCTTCGCCGGCGAGAGCTTCTTGCCGGAATCGCCGGGCTCCATGTTCCAGCGGATGACCACGTGCTTGCGGTTCTCGCGCTCGACGTAGTTGCCGTACTCCAGGCGCGCGATGTCCCACATGCCCACCCGCGAGTCGGCCGGGCGCGGCCGGTAGTCGGCGGTGTTGGGAGCGACCGCGATGTTGTAGTCGACCTTGAGCTGAACGCTGTGCGGATCGGGAACGTTGTCGATGACGTTCGGGTCGGCGCTCGCGAAGGTCTGATCCGCCTCGACCACCACGTTGTCCGGGAACGCCTCGGTCTTGCCGAAGAACGTCCGCGCGGGATCCAGGTGGTAGGCGTGCAGCGGGTTTTTGGTCCCCAGGCTTTCCCGCAGGGTGGCGGCGACGGCGGAGACGTCGCCCAGGAACGGCTTCGCGTCGAAGATGATGTCGCCGTTGCTCGTCTTTTCCGCGGCGATCGGCGCCAGCGCCACCACCGACTGCGAGTAGGTCGTGGCAGCCGCGCGCTCCGCCGCGCTGCCGGGCTTGGCATCGTAGATCGTGTTGGGCCAGGTGATGACGATCTTGTCGTCGCGCTTGGTGAAGCGCATGATGCGCGCCGGGGCCAAATAGACGTAGCCCGGGAAGATGCCGAAGCCGCCCAGGCCGTTGGCCGGGATCGCGGTCTCGATGAAGTCCTTGCCCAATTGGCTGGGCGCGATCTCGAGATAGACCTCGCCCTTCTTGCGCCACACGGTCAAGAGCCCGTGCTGCTCCGTGGCCCCTTTGACGAACTCCGCGTAGGCGTCGGGCTTGGCGGCCTGGGAAGACGAACCGCTCGGCGGCGCGGCCTGCGCCGCCGGGGCGGCGGCGCGGGCCGCCGCGCCGACGCCGCCGGCCAGAACTGCCGCGACGAGCGAAACCGAAAGGAACGCCGGGAAGACTCTCACGGGCGAACTCCTCAAGAAGACGGAAGATAGCGACGTCTCTATGCGGCCGGCGCGCAGACGGTACCTTCCTGCGCCAGGGGCCGGCGGCGGCCACCGATAACGTACCGCCCGTGATGGTCAGCCGCACCGAGACGACCTGGGGAGAGCAGAGCCGGCTCTTTCTCCAGGACATCCGCATCTCCCACACGCTCTTTGCTTTGCCGTTCGCCTACGTTGGCGCGGTGCTCGCGGGACGCGGCCACCCCACCCTGCTCCAGCTCGTCTGGGTCACGGTGGCGATGTTCGGGGCGCGCTCGGTGGCGATGGCCGCCAACCGCATCCTCGACCGCGACATCGATCGCCTCACCCCGCGCACGAAGAATCGTCCTCTCGCCAGCGGGAGGCTGCGCCCCGAGGTGATGTGGGCGGCGGTGACGATCGGCCTGGCGCTGCTGGTCGTGGCGGCGTGGCAACTCAACCCGTTGTGCGTGAAGCTGCTCCCGGTGGCCGCAGCGGGCGTCCTCACCTATCCGCTCTTCAAGCGCTTCACGTGGAGTGCCCACCTGATGCTCGGCGCCGTCGACGCTCTGGCGCCCCTGGGAGCGTACATCGGCGTCGCCGGAACCCTCTCGCTCCCCGCGCTCTTGCTCTTCCTGGCCGTCACGCTCTGGGTGGCCGGATTCGACCTGCCCTACGCGCTGATGGATCTCGAGGCCGACCGGGTCAATCGCGTCCACTCCTTTCCCGTGGCCTTCGGCGAACCGGCGACCCGCGCGGCGGCCATCGCCTTCCACGCGGCGGTGGTCGCGCTGATCGCCGCCGCGGGGGCGGCGGCCGGCGCCGGCCCGTGGTGGTACCTCTCGGTGGCCGCCGGCGCCGTCCTGATCGCCTACGAGCTGCGCGCCTTGCGCTCGACCAACGTACTGCTGATGAACGATAGGATATTCAAAGCCAACATGCGGTTCTCGCTCGCCGTGCTTGCCGCATCCGTCGCGGGGTTCCTCGCATGACCAACCGCCGCCGCTTCCTCTCCGGCTCGCTGGCCGCGGGCCTCACCGCGGCCGCGGCTCGCCCGGCGGTCGCGCAAGTCTTCCAAGGCGGAACCTCCCCGCTGACCAACCCGGTGCAGGTGGGCGTGATGGGTCCGTTCACGGGTCCGGATCACGTGTTCGGCGAGCAGATGGCCGACGGCGTGCGCCAAGCCTTCGACGAGACCAACCGCAACGCGAGCATCTTCCAGCGGGCCCTTCAGTTCCGCACCTACGACGACCTCGACGACGTCGGCGTGGCGCAGCAGGTGGCCCAGTTCGCGGCGGGCGACGGGGTCACGGCGGCGATCGGCCACCTCCGCGCCGACACCACGGAGTTCTCGCTTCGCATCTACTACGAGAACCGCGTCCCGCTGCTGGTGCCCACGGTCACGGCGGATGGCGTCACCGCGAAGAACTACGACGTCATCTTCCGCTTGCCGACGAGGGACACCGACGAAGGGATCCTGGGCGCTCGCGACGTCGGCGGCACCATGAAGGCCTCCTCGGTGGTCGTGGTCTCCCAGCCCATCGCCTATGGTCCGGCGGTGGCGGCGGGCTTTCTCCAGGCGTTCAACGCCGGCAAGGGCGCCTCGGCCGTTCAGGTGATCGTCGACTTCGAGAAGCCCGACTTTCCCGCGGCCGTCACGGAGATCGCCGCGCATTCCCCTCAAGTGGTCTACTTCGCGGGTATGAGCCCCCGGCTCGGGCCGCTGTTGGGGGCGCTGCGTTCAGCGGGCTACACGGGAGCCTTCGCGGCCTCCCAGGGCTTCTGGAACGAGACCACCCTCCAAAAGTACGCGAAGGACGGTGAAGGCATGATCGCCTCCACCTCGATGCCGCCGCTGGACCTCGCTCCGCAGGTGCACTTCGACCTCGACGCCTATCAGTCGCGCTATGGCCGCATCACCCCGATTGCCGCCTTCTGCTATGCCGCGGCTCAGATCATCAGCCAAGCCGCCGGTGCCGCCGGCAGCGTCAGCCGCACCACGCTGCGGCCCGCGATCGCCCAGGGCAGCTTCAACACGCTGGTGGGGGCGTTTCGCTTCACCGCCCAAGGCGACCCGCTCGAGCCCAACCTGTACTTTTACGAGCTGCACGGCGGGCAGTGGATCTATCGCCGAGCGGCGCGGAACACCGGCTTCCTGATCAAGTGATCCGGCCACGCCGCGGTCGGGGCGATATTTTACGCTCGCCCGGACTTTTGTGAAAGGATTCTGCGCGACGCCACGGTAGCGGATGTCGACACCGGGATGCCCGTCCGCCGAGTATGCACTTGGAGGCGGTCGTCTTTCCACGTGTGGAGAGTGTGCAGATGCGAGCAAAGTTCATCAGCCGGATCGTCCCCTTGGCGCTGGCGGGTACCCTCTGCGCCGCTCCCGCCGCCGCCGATCCTGGGCTGGGTACGGCCCTCAGCCAACAGTTGATCCCTTCCGTCAACGGCGCCATCAAGGCGGCCATCCGCTCCGAGCGGGCCAAGCCGCCGGGGCAGGTCGCGCAGGTGCCCCCGATCCCGCCTTCGACCAAGGCTCCGGCGCAGACCGGGCTGCCCACGGGGTGGACGTATACCACCGACCTCTCGATGGCGTGGGCCCTCGGCAACACGGGGGCCAGCAACAAGCTGCCCGGCGGTTTCGACGCCGGCGTCGGCTATGGGTTCAACGCCACGACGCGCATCCAAGCCAGCTACTACGAAGTGCAGCACTATCCGCTCGGCTTCAACACCGGCAGCGTGCCGCTCTATCTCCAAGGCGTGGCCAACCCCGTGGGTGCCGTCGACCTCTCGCAGAACGGGCCGAACGTCACCACCAAGGACGCGTTCACACTCGTCATGTTCCAGAAGCTCGTGCGCCTCGACCACAAGCTTCCGGTCGTGATCACGCCCACCTACGTGAGCCGCACCTCGTCGATCGGGGGAACCTCCGACCTGCAGACGCTCGAGGTCAACGGCTTTCCGCTCCAGGTCCAGGCGCGCACCGCGCAGGTAGAGGCGGTGGCCTTCACCTTGCCGTTCCTCTCCACGCCGAAGATGTTCGGCACGTTCACGGTCGCGCCGGCGTGGCTGGTGCACCGTGCCGGTCTCAACCAGGAGAACCACGCACAGCTCTACCAGATTCTCTACCTGGAGTACCGCCCCACGCGCTCGACGACCATCTTCCTCGAGCCGCAGTCGTCGCGCGACTACCTGCCCGCCGACGTCTACGCCCAGCACTTGAACGCGTACTTCCTGGGGATCTCACACCGCTTGACGCGGAATACGTTCGTGCAAGCCGTGCTCAACTCGGGCGGTCCATCCAACTACCAGCCGTACGGGCTCACCGGCATCTATTGCCAGCAGCTCGTGCCGTGCTCGCAGCAGGCGATCACCGCGGGCGGCCTGCACGCCACGCAGATACAGCTCCAATTCGGCATCGGCACGCCAAGCGTGCTGCCGTTCTGACCGGGGAGGCATTCTGAGATGACGTTGCGTTCTTCGATCTCCCTGGCATCCGCGGCGCTGCTCGCCGTCGCGCTCTCCGCTTGCGGAGGCGGCGGCGCGGGCAGCAGCTACGCGCCGCCGACGGTTTCAAGGCCCTCCTCCGCCGCAACCATCGTCGGCCTGGGCGACAGCCTGACGGCCGGCATGCAGTCGGGTGCGCTGCTCGGCGCGCCGGTTCCGGTGACCGGCTCGCTCTTCCCCGCCCTGCCGCCGACGCAGGAAAACGGCTGGTGGGCACTGCTCTGGTCGCAAGCCAACGGCGGCGCTCCCACGACCCAGGCACCGCTGCCGCTGATCGGCCCCGCCGCGCCGCTCGGGCAGATGGAGATCCCCGGCCCCGCGGTCGGGTCGTTCATCGCCTACCCGGCACAGCTCTGCTCGGGCGCCGGCAGCCAGTCCAACGCGCTGGCGTTCGCAGCGGGCTCCGCGCTGCAAACGCGCGTGAACCCCACGGCTGTCCCCGACGACCTGGGCATACCGGGAGCGATGGCGCACGAAGCGCTCTACATGACGCAGCCGTACCAGTCCAGCTGCACCATCCCGGCGACCACCAATCCGCAACAGGCGCAACTGAACGCGCTGGCCGAGCTGCTGGGATCGGAGAGCCTGAACTTCGACCCGATCCTCGGCAACTTCCCGGGCAAGACCATGGTCCAGGCCGCGGTCTCGCTGCACCCGACGCTCGCCACGGTCTGGTTCGGCGAGAACGAGGTCCTGAAGTTCGTCGGCTCGGTGGGCCAGGTCCAACCCACCACGCCGCAGCAGTTCCAGGGCGACATCCTCTCGATCATCCAACAGCTGCAGACGGCCGGCGCCAAGGTGGCCGTGGCCAACCTGCTCGATCCCCTGAAGGCGCCGCTCTTCATCCCCAACGCGGCCCTGCCTACCGTGCTGGAGACGCAATACGGCGTGCCAGCCGCCGCGGCGACGGCCGTGGAGGCGTTTCTGCAATCGACGTACGCCGTCGGGCCAAACGGCTACGTCACGCTCAGCGGCCTGCCCAAGATCCTCGCCGCGATCCAAGGCGGCAGCACCTCGCCGCAACTCGGGGGCGGCGACTTCGTCCCCGACGCCGTGGCGGCCGCGGCCGAGCAGCAGCTCACCGCCTACAACGCTGCGATCTCCACCGATGCGCAGGCGACCGGCGCGGCGCTCGTAGACATCAACGGCACGTTCGCGCAGCTCTTCACCGCGGGCGGCGTGGCCATCTCCGCGCACTGCTGCACCACGCAGTTCGGCGGCGGACTCTTCAGCTTCGACGGCCTCCATCCGTCGAACACGGCCTACGCGCTGGTGGCCAACGTCTGGATCCAGGCAGTCGACACGAAGTTCGGCCTCACGATCCCGCCGCTGACCAGCGCGCAGATCGCGCAGATCAGCGCCAGCGACCCCTACGTACCCTAACCCGCCCACCCGCGGACGCACAGAGAGCGGGGCGGCATCAGCCGTCCCGCTCTCTTCTCCGTGCCTGCCGAAAGCGAAGAGCTAGGCCAGGAGCGCGGCGATCCCGGCTGCGCAGACTTCCATGTCCTGCTCGCTCGTCCCGGAGGAGACGCCAACGCCGCCCACCACCTGTCCCTCCGCCGCGATGGGGACGCCGCCCCCCAGTCCGGTGAGGTTGGATTGCGACGCAAGCGCGAGGCGCAGCTGGTTGAGCGCCTCGCCGCCGCCGATCTCCTCCGTGCGCTGTCCGCGAAGAGCGGCGGTGCGAGCCTTGGTGATCGCGATCTCGATCGAGCCGGTGCGCGATCCGTCCATGCGCGAAAACGCCAGCAGGTTGCCGCCCTCGTCGACGACGGCGATGCACTGCGGTACGCCCATCGCCGCCGCTTTTTTCTCGGCGGAATGGACGACGACGTGCGCGCCCTTGGTGGTGAGCTTGACGTGATTGCGCGAAATGAAAGATTCGTCCATGTTCGTCTCTCCGTTCTCCGGCTGTCGTGATCGTGGCCAATCGCAGCGCCGCGATAGACGCGGCGCGTCGACGCGTCGTTCGAGAAATCGTCCACCGTCCCATGCAAAGCGACGGATCGGAGCGGGTCCGCCGGGCGCGGGGCCTCAGAAGACCAATCGGTGGCGCTGGAGGTAGATGTTCAGCAGCACGCCGATCGCCATGAAATCGGTGAGCAGGGCCGAGCCGCCGAAGCTCATGAACGGCAAGGGGATGCCGGTGATCGGCATGATGCCCACGGTCATCCCGACATTGACCATGATGTGAAAGGCGAACATCGTCACCAAACCGACGCCGAGCAGCACGCCGAACTTGTCGCGCGCGCTGGCGACGGCCGCGATGCCTCCCCACAACACGAGCGCATATCCCGCCAGCAGCAACATGGCGCCGATGAATCCGGACTCCTCCGCCAGCACCGTGAAGATGAAGTCGCGGGAGTGCTCCGGCACGAAGTTGAGCTGCGTCTGCGAGCCGTGAAAGAGACCGCGCCCCAGGAGCTGGCCGTCGCCGACGGCGATCTTCGATTGGTTGAGATTCCAACCGGCGCCCTGCGGGTCGGCGTTTGGATTGAGGAAGACCAGCAGACGGGCGCGCTGGAACGGCTTGAGCACGAAGGGCGTGCCGACGGTGAAGGCCGCCGCGGCGACGACGCCGCCCACGTAGAGCGCGAAGACGCGCAGGTTGTCCAGGCCGAAGAAGAGTTGCGCGGTGAAGATCGCTCCCAGGACCAGCGTGGTGCCGAGGTCGGGCTGCTTGACGATGAGCAGCGCCGGGAACGCCAGCGCGAAGAGCGGGTTGACCAGGTCGCGCAGCTTGCCGTAGCTGCGGTTCTCCGAGAGCATCGCCGCCAGCGAGACGGCCATGAAGAACTTCGCGAACTCGGAGGGTTGGAAGGTGCCCAGGGGCCCCACGGAGATCCAGCGCTGGGCTCCGAGCGCCGACTCCCCTTTCGCCAGCACGATGCCCAGCAGGATCAGGTTGAGCGCGTACAGGTAGGGCGCCCACTTCTTCCAATAGTGGTAGTCGAGCGCCGAGAAGCCCGCCATCACCACGATCCCGACGATCAGATAGAGGGACTGCTTCTTGGCCTCGGAGGCGGCCGCGGGATCGTGCAGCGTCGCCGAGTGGATGAACAGGATGCCCACCAGCGTGATGAGCACGCAGATCCCGGCGAACGCGAAGTTGTACGAACGGTACCAAGGGCGATCCACAGCGCGGGCAACTTATCGTCTAGGCCACGGCAAAGCCTGCCGGTTGGGGTGATGGAGCCGACCAGGCCCCCGGCCTCTTGCCGGTGGGCTCGCGCCCGCGAGCGGGGTAAAGGGATACCGGGACGACGAAGCGGTCATGCCCACGGCCGGGCGGCTGCGCGCTCCCGCAGACGTGATAGAAAGGACCCCCACCGTGCCGACCAACTCCTCCACGACCACCGCGCTCCACAAGTCCAAGATCGACGTGCCCGAGCGCGACCGCACGCAACTGGTGACGCTTCTCAACGAGACGCTCGCCGACGCGATCGACCTGCAAAGTCAGGTCAAGGTCGCCCACTGGAACGTCAAGGGCATGAACTTCATCGCCCTCCACGAGCTCTTCGACTCGATCGCCGCCATCGTCGTGGAACAGATCGACACCGTCGCCGAGCGCATCACGGCGCTTGGAGGCATTGCTCGCGGGAGCGTGCGGCGCGCCGCGGCCGACTCGCGCATCCCCGAGTACCCCAACGACATCCACGACGGCAAGAGCCACGTCGCGGCGCTGATCGAGCGCGTCGCAGCGTATGCCCACAACCTGCGCCTGGGCATCGAGACCTCCGACACCATCGGAGACCCCGACACCAACGACCTCTACGTCGAGATCTCGCGCGCCATCGAGAAGCAGCTCTGGTTCCTCGAGGCGCACCTGCAGGGGAGCGACCCCAGCTAGAGCCTCCGCAGCTGGCGGGAGGCGGCGCGCGTGTGCCAGGCGTCTGGCACCGCGCGGCGTTAGACTCGCGCCATGAGCCGGACGCAAGTGAACAGACGGTTACGGCGCGGCATCGCCGGGGGCGTAGCGGAGCCCCATCGCCGTCAACATCTCGCGCGCCGCGGAGACGGCCTGCTCCGGAGCGACGATCCTCGCATCGTCACCGAAGCCGCATGCCCAGCGCACCACCTCGGTGACGTCGGAGACCTTCAGCGTGATCGTCGCGCTGCCGCCGTCGCGGAGGGTGACCACTTGATCGTGCTGCCAGCGCCGGCTGGCCACCGACGCCGCGATGCGCCGCGAGAGTTCCACCGTCACCTCCACGTGCTCCGTCTTGGCGTCCCCGATGATCACGCCGATCACGTCGCCGGGGCGGATGTATGGCGGCAACGCGCGTCTGGACGCCATCCTCCCGGCGGCCTGCGGCTTCGACGTGAGGATCTGGTCGAGCGCGAAGTACCTCCAGCCCTTGGCGTCACGATCGTAGGCGATCAAAAAGTACCGCCCGGAACGCGCGATGACGGCGTACGGCTCCACCAGCCGCTCCGTCCCCTTGGGATGGCCCGCCTTGGGATAGCGAAAGCGCGCGAACGCACCCTGCTGCCAGATGCGCTCGAGCGCCTCGTAGACGTCCGCGACCCAACGGTCGCCGATGAGCTCGGGAAAGGCGAAGTGCAGAAAGCGTGCCGTCGGCGGAGGCTGCGCGCCGCCGTCGCGCGGCAATCGCCGGCCCACCGGCTCGCCCAGCGCCTTAGCCAGCGCCGCGAGCATCTGCTCTGCGTCGCGCCGGCCGCGATCGACCTGCAGCGAGAGCGCCCCGTTGCGCTGGGTCATCGTCACCGCGCCGGCGCGGATCGGCGAGATCGCGAAGCCGGCTTCTTCGGCCAGCACGCGGACGTGGCGGAGATCGCGCTTGAGGCTGCGCTCCGAGACGCCGAACTCCGCGCGAAACGCCTCGGCCTGCACGCGTCCGTAGCGCATGAGGCGCACCAGCAAGGTGAGCTTGCGGATCGTCGACGCACCCGGATTGTCGGAGTCGCCATCCTCCGATACGACCGTTCGTTCCGCCATGCGCCGAAGTTGGCAGAGCACCCCGAGGCTCCCTGCACCCGCGCCGCGCAAGCATACCGTGGACACGCCGGCCGCCGCGTGCGCTGACGTGGAGCTCGTCTCCGCGCGCGGAGGCAGAACGCTCTGGCCGGGGCGCCCGCCGCTCGACTTGGCCGCGGCACGCGGCGTGGTGGTGCGGGGCGACCCCGACCGCGACGACCTCGTATTCCCGCGAGGCGTGCGCGTGCGCCTCTACGACCGCGACGGCCGCGGGCTCGCGCCGGCGGCGCGTGCCGGGCTCTCCGACGGGGAGCGCCGGCGCCTGCGGTGGTACGCGCGCGTGGCGGCGGACGAGAGGAGCTCGGCCGTCGAGGGAATCGCGCTCCCCGCGCTGCGCATCGAGCTCGCGGGTCTGGTCTTCGAGCGCCCGGCGTCTCTCGCGGGCGAGGATCTCTGCGGGCGCTTTCCACCCGAGCGTTTACGCTTGTGGCCGGCGGGCGCCTCGTGGGACGGCCTGACGCGCCTGGGGGACCGCGCACCTCCGCCGCGCGGCCTGGGGGCGCCGCGCGCGCGCGAGCTTGCCGCCCGCCTCTCGCTCGAGTTGCGCCTCGCCGCGTGCGCCTCGCCGTTGCGCTCGTTACCGCGCGCGGGCGAAATCGTGGCCGTGCTGCGTCGTGAGCTGGGGCTGGCGGAGGGCTAGCGGCTCTTGGTCCGCCGTTTTCTCGGGGCAGCGGGCTCGCTCGCATGCTCGCTCGCGGGCTCCTCCGCCGCCTCCGCCAGGTCCACGGCGCCCGTCGCCGCGTCCGAGGGAGCGGGTGGCGCCGCCGGCATGGGCGGCGGAAGCGGGCGCGCGCGCACGCCCTTGATCGGGATGTTGGCCAAGAGCGCCACGTCGTTCTCGCGCGTCTCGAAGGTGACGTCGAGGCCGATCTCGTCGATCTCCATGTAGCGCGAGATCGTCGCGATCAGATCGCCGCGGAGCTGGTCCACCACCTCCGGCGCAAGGTTGATGCGGTCCGAGAGCAGGACCAGCCTCAGCCGCTCCTTGGCCACGGCGCCGGAAGGCGCGGGTCGAAAGAACCGCAGGAGCGCATCCATCCAGTTCATCGACGCCCTCCGATCCACGCGGCCAGCTTCTCGAAGAAGCCGCCTTCAGCGCTGTAGTCCTCGATCTCCACCTGCTCGCCCTCGAGCCGCGCGACGGCGCGCCGGTAGGCCTCGCCCGTACGCGACGAAGGATCGAGCGAGACCGGCTCGCCGCGGTTGGTGGCCACCACCACCTCGGGCTCGTCGGGAACGACCCCGAGCAGCGGCAGCCGCAAGATCTCGTCGACCTGCGCCACCGAGAGCATCTTGCCGCGACGCACCAGCTGCGGCCTCAAGCGGTTGACGATCAGCTGCACCTCGATGCCTTTGGGCAGCAGCCCCACCACCCGGTCGGCGTCGCGCACGGCGCTCACCTCCGGCGTGGTCACCACGATCGCGCGCTGCGCGCCGGCCACCGCGTTCTTGAAGCCCATCTCGATGCCGGCGGGCGAGTCGATCAGCACGTAATCGAAGCGCTTGCGCAGCTCTTCGACGAGCGCCACCATGTCGGCGGTCCGCACGTCGTCCTTCTCGCGCGTCTGCGCCGCGGGCAAGAGCATCATCGAGGGCACCCGCTTGTCCTTCACCAGGGCGTCGTCCAGCTCGCACTTCTTCTCGATCACGTCGAGAAAGTGGCGGCTGACGCGATTCTCCAGGCCCAACACCACGTCGAGATTGCGTAGGCCGACGTCGGCGTCGATCAAGCAGACGCTGCGCCCGCGCAATGCCAGCGCGGCCCCGATGTTCGCGGTGGACGTCGTCTTGCCCACGCCTCCCTTGCCGGAGGTCACCACGATCGCGGTCCCCAGCGTCTGCGGCGCGGCCTGCCGCTGGGCGGTCTGCTCCGCCCCGGCGCTCGCGGAGTCGAGATCCTCGGGGGGGATCGCCGCTGCGGCTTGCTGTTCGGCCATCGTATCCTCCATCGCCCTATCCCGCCAGCGCGCCCCAGAGGCGGCCCAGGAAACCCTGCGGCTCCAGGCTCGTGAACGGCACGGTCTCGCCCTCGAGCCGCCGCGCGATCTTCGCGTAGATCGCCGCCAACCTCGTGCCGTCGGCCAAGGCGACGGGCTCGCCGCGGTTGGTCGTGTCGATCACGTCCTCGTCGTCGGGCACGATCCCCAGGAGCTCCAGGCCCAGAACCTCGCAGACGTCCTCGACGGAGAGCATGTCGCCCGCCTTCACCAGCTCGGGGCGGATGCGATTGACGATCAGGCGCGTCGGCAACTGCCGCTCGCCGAGCTTGCCCACGATGCGGTCGGCATCGCGAATCGCGCTGACTTCGGGCGTGGTGACCACGATGGCCTCCTCCGCACCCGCGATGGCGTTGCGGAAGCCGTGCTCGATGCCCGCGGGGCAGTCGATCAACACGTAATCGACCCCTTCGGCCAGCTCGCGCGTGATGCGCTCCATCTGCTCCTGCGTGATCGACTCCTTGTCGCGCGTCTGCGCGGCCGGCAGCAGCCACAGCGTATCGTCGAAGCGCTTGTCCTTGATCAGCGCGGCGCGCAGCGAGCACCGCCCTTCGGCAACCTCGACCAAGTCGAAGACGATGCGCTTCTCCAGACCCAGCACGAGGTCGAGGTTGCGCAAGCCGATGTCGGCGTCGACCAGCACGACCTTCCGGCCGCGGCGCGCCAGGGCGCTGCCGAGGTTGGCCGTGGTGGTGGTCTTGCCGACGCCTCCCTTGCCGGAGGTGATGACGATGCGCCTGCCCCTGCTCACTTCGCGGTACTCCCGTCGGTCTCGATCACGTGGTTCTCCTTCGCGGGTTCAGCGCGGGGGCGTGTAGGGGACGATCACGATGCGGCCGTCTTCGACGCGCGCCAGCTCCGGTTGCGGCGCGCGGCGGCGCTCCCCTTCGGGGGCGACGGCGATGTGCGAGCCGATCCGCAGCTGCGTGGGCGAGAGGTCGAGCGCGAAGACGCATGCGGCGGCGTCGCCTTGGGCGCCGGCGTGCGCCACTCCCCGCAGCGCGCCGATCACCACGATGTCGCCGGTGGCCACCAGCTCGGAGCCGGGATTGACGTCCCCGAGCACCACGATCGAGCCGCGGTGGCGAATCGCCTGACCCCCGCGCAGGGTCCCGCGGTGCAGGACCGTCTCCGCAGCGGACGCGCCGGGTTCGGGAACCGCGGCCGCGGCGGCGGGTTCGCGCACCGCCCGCAGCCGGCGGTGCGCCAGATCGGCCCTGGCCCCCGCGAAGTCGGCCTCCGTGGAGCGCGCCGCCGCCGAGAGGTGGCGCACCTTGGCCCCGCCTCTGCGGAGCGGACCCAGATAGGCCAAGCCGGAGCGCTCGGACAGCTCGGCGATGGCCGGGCCGCCGCGCGTGCCGACGGGGCGGATCGCGAACTCGGCGAGCAAGGCGAGCAAGGCCTCGAGGGCGTCCGCCGCGGGCGCCGCATCGCCGAACGAGAGCACGCCGTCCGCGCCCCGGTAGAACTCCGGCGAGGCGCCCAGCTTGTCTCGGATCTCCGGCAATACCTCGGCGAGCGGAGCTTCGAAGAGATCGAACTCCAGCCCGTTGCGCGTCCCGCGAACGATCGGCATGGCTCCCCTTACGCCCAGCCGCGCGCGCCGCCCTGCGCCGTCCACAAGCGTTCCACAGGATTCGCTCCGTATCCACAAGCCATCCCCAAGCACCGGACCAGGCACGCGAACGCCCAGCCAGAGAGGCACCGGGCGCCGTCGAACCTAAGTCTTCGCTCTTGCAGCGTATGCGTTCCGGGGGACCGGCATAGAGCCATGTTGCGCAAACTCACCCCTCTCGTCCTGATCTTCACGATGCTGTGGGCCAGCGTGCCCGCTCCGGCGCTGGCGATGTCGACGGCCCAGGAGGTTCAGACCGCCAAAGAGGTCGAGCGGCAGCTCGAGGAGACGCAAGGGTACGTCACCGACCCGCTGCTCAACGCGTGGGTCAAGAAGGTCACCGATCGCCTCATCGCGCAGCGCGCGCGCCGCGATCTCACGTACCACTACCTCATCATGGACACGAACGACATCAACGCGTACGCGACGCTCGGCGGCTACGTGCACGTGAACCTCGGCATGCTCGACTTCGTGCAGTCGGACGACGAGCTGGCATTCGTCCTGGGCCACGAGACCGGTCACATCGAGCGCCGCCACGCGGTCACGGAGCAGACGCGCAACACGATCCTGCAGATCCTCCTCGGCGTCGCCTCGCTCTTCTCGCCGTTCGCCTACCGTTTCGGCAATCTGATCGGCGGGTTGACGGTGGCGAAGTTCAGCCGCATCCAGGAGCTCCAAGCCGATCAATACGGCCTGCAGCTCATGACGCGCGCCGGCTACGATCCCGAGGCCGCGGTTTCGTCGTTCGTGCATCTTGAATCGCTGGGCGAGAACAACGACCTCGTCGCCAAGTACTTCCAGGACCACCCCGGCAGCAAGGACCGCATCTCGCACTTGGTGGGCTACCCCGAGCTCAATCCCCTCACCGTCACGCTCGATCAGAAAGTCGCGCGCGCCCTGCACGACCAGGCCGAGGCGCGCTACAACGTCGCGGCGATGGATTTCCGCGACATCCTCAAGCAGGACCCTCACAACCAGATCGCGATGCTGCACCTGAGCTCGGCGGAGGTGGCCCTGGGCCAGCAGGCCAAGGGCGAGCAGACGCTGGAGCAGCTTGCCAAGAACGCCGACGCGCAGACCCGCGCCGACGCCGAGGAGCATCTGCGGATGCTGCGGGACTCCACGCGCGGCGTGCGCCTGGCCCCCGGCGATCCGGCGACGCTCAAGCAGCAGATCACCGAGGCCACCGCGCGTCTGACGCAGGTCTCCGCGGAGCTCCAACAGCGGCGAAACGACGGGCGCTCACAGTTCAAGTCGATCGTCGACCGCATCAACTCGCTGGCTTACGAGATGCCCGACTTCAGCCAGGTCGACGCGCGCCGGGGGTCCCGTCTAGACGCGGTGGAGCGCAACCTGAGCGCCATCGTCCGCAACGTGAACAACGCGCTGGACAAAGCGCCCGGCGCCCTCAACCAGATTGGCTCGCTCGAGAACAACAAGCAGAGCGGGCTCTTGCTCGACGAACAGGGCGTCCTCAAGCAGATGGCGGCGCCGCTCGATCTCAATCCCATCCCGGCGCCTTCGCTGGCGATGCTGCCCTACTATCCGGGGTTGCTGGCCTCGATCGATCGCTCGGAGGGCGATCTGGTGCGCACGGCCGACGCCTCGCGGGCGGCGCTCGCGTTGCTGGACGTCTCGCTGGGCGACATCGACACGTTCCTCAAGGCGCTCGATCACGTCAACCTCGACTTCGGCGGCGACATCTCGCTCGAGGACTACAACACGCTCGTGCCGCTGATGAAGACGGCGAACGACTCGGTCTCCAAAGCCTCCATCGCCGCCTCGCAGGCGTGGCAGGTCTTCAACATGGCCAAGTCGCGGTCGCTGGAGCAGCAGATCACGCTGCTGGGGCTCTCGTATCCCTCGGATCGCTACGGCACCCTGGTCTACGCGCTCAAGACGCGCTTCAACCTCGACCCGCCCGACTACCGGCAGATGGAGCAGATGGGCGCGAGCCCGGGGCAGGTGGCGGCAGCCACGATCGTCGCGGCCGACACCAAGAGCACGCCGGACGCGATCTTGGCGATGGCTCAGCAGCATCATGAGCCGCTCGTGGACCTGGCCAACGCGCGTCAGATGAACGCGCAATCGTTGGAGATCTTCCTCGGCTTGATCTTCCTCGACTACACGGACGACCCCGCCAAGGAAGGCCCGCGCCCCGACCGTCCGAAGGAGAGCCCGGTACGTTAGGCTCGATCTCGTCCGCCGGGGCCTGGGCCGAGGGCCTCAACCTCAACCTGGTCCAGGCCCAAGCCAAGCGCCCCTTTCGCTTCTTCTTGGCGGGTGACGCCGCGCTCGTCGCGGAGTTGCGGGCCACGCTGCTCTCCGGCCACGGCGAGCGCGTGCCGCTGGACGCCAACGCGTGCCTCGAGAACCTCGATCTGGCGGGTCCCGGCCGTGTGCTCAACACGGAGGCGGCGCGAGCGGTCCTCTTCGTCGAGGGGCCGGCCGGCGTGGCGCCCTCGGTGCTCTCGCGCGTCGAGGCGCTCGAGCTCCCGGTCTTCGCGATCACGGTGGACCCCAGCCGGCCGGCAAGGGCGGCCGACGAGCCGCCGCCGGCCGCCGGCACCGCCGCTTACAGCGTCCCCTCGCTCGCCCCCGATGCATTGAGCCACACCCTCTTTCCCCACCTGATCTCCGCCATCAAGGGCGTTGAGGTCGCCGTGGGCCGGCGACTCCCCGTGATGCGCGAGAGCATTGCGAACCGGCTCACGCTGGACGCCTCGATGGCGAGCCTGCGCCTGGCGGTCGCCTCGGCGCTGGTAGACCACGTGCCGGTGCTCGGCATCGTCCTGGGGACGGTGGCCTCGGCCGGCGACACGCTCGCGATCACCGGGATCCAGGCCTTTCTGCTCCTCCAGATCGCCGCGGTCTACGGTCACGACCCGGACCTCACGCGCCTGGCCGAGCTCGTGCCGGTGGTGGGCGGCGGCTTTGGGTGGCGAGCGTTGGCCCGCGAGCTCTCCGGCTTCATTCCCGTCGCGGGGGTGGTCATCAAGGGGGGCATCGCGTACGCGGGCACCCTGGTGGTCGGCCAGGGCGCGGCCTTCTATTACCAGCACGGCCGCCCGATGTCGTCCAAGCAGGTGCGCGCCCTCTACGAGGACGCCCGGAAGCGGGCGGTGGAGATGGGGCGGGAGCTCGTGGCCCGGGTGAACCCGGCTAGGAGGCGCGGCGGGAACGACGGCGGGCGGGCTTGAGCAGCCGCTGAGCCCGCACGACCTCGCGCTCGCCCACGGCCCGCTCGCACGAGTCGCAGTACCACTCCGGCTGGACCGGCGAGCTGCATTCCTCGTGGGCGAACGCGTAGGTGGGTGAGACCCCGCCGTAGTTCATGCCGTAGGCATACATGGCGCCGATCAGCCGGTGGAGCTGGCGCCCCTTGTCGGTGAGCTCGTATTCAAAGCGGGCCGGCCGCTCCTGATACTGGTGGCGCTCGACGATGCCCTCGAGCTCCAAGTCCCGCAGGCGGGACGAGAGCGTGTTGGTGGAAGCCCCCGTGGAGGCGGCCAACTCCGAGAAGGTGGTCTTGCCGAGCAGCAGGTCCCGCACGATCAAGCTGGTCCACCGCTCCCCGATCAGGCCGGCAGTCCAAGCAATCGGGCAGTTCTGATCGTAGTTCTTGGGCATCGCCCCACTAGGATAACACTATGCCTTCACATTTACAATTCTCTCTGCTTTTTGAAGTTTTAGCGGCGGCGCGGCTTCGCTAGATGGCGCGGCGCCCCTCGAGCGCTCGCGCCAGCGTCACCTCGTCGGCATAGTCCAGCTCGCCGCCCATCGGCAGACCGTAGGCCAGGCGGCTGACGGCCACCCCCGAGGGCTGGAGCAGCCGCGAGAGATAGAGGGCGGTCGCCTCGCCCTCGGCGTTCGGGTTGGTGGCAATGACCACCTCACCTGGGGCCTCGGCGGCCACCCGGGCAACCAGCTCCCGCACGCGCAGCTGCTCGGGCCCGATGCCCTCCATGGGCGAGATCAGCCCCCCCAGGACGTGGTAGCGCCCCCGGTAAACACCCGCCCGCTCCAGGGCATAGATATCCTTGGGCTCCGCCACCACGCAGAGGAGCTTGGGATCCCGCCGCTCGTCGCTGCAGATCTCGCACGGATCCTCCTCGGTGATAGCGAAGCACCGCGAGCAGGTCCGCACGCGCTCCTTGAGCGCCACGATCGCGTCGGCCAGCGCCACGGCCTGGGCACGCGGCTGGGCGAGCAGATGAAACACCAGGCGAGCGGCCGTTTTAGGACCGATCGTCGGCAACTTCGCGAACTCATTGATGAGGGCCTGAACGGGGCCCGCGACGGGACTCAAAAGAGGCCGGGAATCCGCATCCCGCCGGTCACGGCGCCCATCTTCCGGCTGGAGAGCTCTTGGGCGCTCGCCATCGCCGCGTTGACGGCGGCGAGCACCGCGTCCTCCAGAGACTCGACATCCTCGGGGTCGACGGCCTCACGGTCGATGGTAACCTTGGTGACCTTCATGTCGGCCGTCATTTCGACCTTGACGGCTCCGCCGCCGGCGCTGCCGGTCACCGCCGTGGTCGCCAGCTCCTCTTGCACCCGCGCCATCTCGGCTTGGGTCTTCTGCAGCATCCGCATCAATTGCGCCTGGTTCATCGCACTCCGCCTCAGGTAGAAAACTTCTTGACTGCGTAGTCCAGCAGGTTACCCCCGTCACCGCCGCCTCCCTGGATCGAGGGGTTGCCGCCTTCGGTCCCGCCCCCGGAGCCGGCGCGGGAGGTCGCCCCCCCACGCCCCGGTGCCTCCCCCGAGTGCGGCCCTGCTGGGCGCCTGGTACCCTGCACGACGACCTTCACGGGGATCCGCAAGACGTCGCCAAGGGCTTCCTCGACCAACCGAGCGTTGCCTCGAACGGTCTCGGCGGCGATCGCGTTGCTGAACGAGAGCGTGAGGACGCCGTCGGCCATGCTGACCGGCTCTCCGGCGGCGAGCATGCCGTTGACGGGGGCGCTGCGCTCCCCGACGCGGCCCCGCACCTGCTCCCACACGCTCTTGATCTTCTGCACGGTGAGTGAGGCCCCGCCGTCGCCCGGGGCTGCCTGGGCCGGGGCCGGAGCCGCCGAAGCCGGGACCGCCGCGCGATGCGGCCGCATCTCCGTTGCGACCGGGGGGGGCGCCGGGCGGGGCGACGGGCGGGGCGACGGCGCGGCCCGGGTCTCCTCGCCCGCGGGTGCGGCATCCGCGGAGAGCAGGAGGCGCAGCATCGCCACCTCCAGCTCCAGGCGCGGGAGGCCGCTGCGCCTGGCGTCGGCCATGGCGTCGGCCAGCATCTTCAAGCCCCGCACCAACCGCGCTTGCGGCACGTGCTCGGCTCGCTCGATCATCCAGCGGACGTCCTCCGAGGCCAGCTCGCCATCCAAGAGGTCCGGGTTGAGCCGGGCCACGAGCAGCTGGCGCAATCCGGCGATCGTCTCGCGCATCAGGGTCGCCATCTCGGCTCCGGCGTCGGAGGCCCCGGCCACCGCGTCGAGCGCGGTGGTGGCGTCCCCGGTGCAGACGGCCTCCACCAGTTCGCGGGCCCATTCCCGGGTGCTCTGTCCGAAAGCCGCCGCCACCGTCTGCTCGCCCACCTCGCCGTCGCCGAAGGCAGCGACCTGCTCGAGCATGGTCAGCGCGTCGCGGAGTCCGCCGTCGGCCCGGTAGGCGATCTGCCCCAGCGCCTCTTCGGTGAAGGCGAAGCCCTCCGCCGTGGCGATGTGGCGCAGCCGCTCGATCATGACCGGGACGGAGATGCGCCGGAAGGCGTAGCGCTGACAGCGCGAGAGGATGGTGACCGGGAGCTTTTCGGGCTCCGTCGTGGCCAGGATGAAGACCACGTGCTCCGGCGGCTCCTCGAGCGTCTTCAGGAACGCGTTGGCGCCCTCGCGCGTGAGCATGTGGGCCTCGTCGATGATGTAGACCTTGCGCCGCATCGCGCTGGGGGCGAACTTGACCTTGTCGCGCAGCTCCCGGATCTCGTCGATCCCGCGATTCGAGGCGGCGTCGATCTCCAGGACGTCGAGCGAGCGGCCCTCCAGGATGGCCACGCAA
>Ga0307372_10002950_pt1 | contig 27693 bp, 22 predicted proteins | sample OX1MG_FD_202533 | JGI IMG/M metagenome (GOLD analysis project Ga0307372, IMG submission 202533) | Soil microbial communities from Risofladan, Vaasa, Finland - OX-1 | ecosystem: Environmental > Terrestrial > Soil > Coastal area > Acid sulfate soil | place: Finland: Risofladan, Vaasa | collected... | reverse complement strand
GAGGTGATACATGCTCGTACTGGATTCCATTGATCCAGAGAAGTGGTACTCGGTAAAAGAAGCTTCCGCCATCCTGGGCTTTTCGGAGGATACGGTGATCCGGCAAAATGATCGGGGATTCCTGAAGGCATTCGTGCTTCCAGGGAGATCTGATAAGCGCCGGAGAATTTACCGTTGCCGAAGGATTCAGGGCCGCGAGCTTATCCGGTATATTCAAACGTACATGAACCGGAACTGAGTACGGGGGCCGGGCGACCGGCCCCCTTTCTTATTATGAGATCAAGAGGGAACGACCATGAGTGAAGATGTACCACGCCCAATCCAGGAAACCGCACCCTATGCGCAGCGAGCTACCCAGTTTGAATACTACGCAGCTTTTAAGGAGGGCGCGTGGCTCTTGCGGAAGATCGGAGACATGTCGAAAGCGGATCGTTTCGCTTCCAAAGCCAAAGAGATTCGCCAGGCTGCTTTTCAATATATGCTTGATCCGCGGACAGGGACATTCGGCGACAGATGGCAACCCAACGCCATGGCAATATACTCCGGACTTGCCGACAAATCGGAAACCCAGGCCATCTGGCGGAGAGTCCTCTCTCAGCCTAACAAGTTCAGGATCACTCCCTACTATAACTTCTATGTAATCTCAGCCATGGCATCGGCAGGCCACCGGGAAGCTGCGCTGAACTGGATTCGTAAATATTGGGGTGGGATGATTCGACGCGGTGCGACGAGTTTCTGGGAAGCATACGTCTTCGGATTGCCCAAGCATGGATATCATCCGGCCTTACGGGCCGATTTTGGCCGGGGGTACTTTGTGAGCTTGGCCCATGGCTGGTCAAGCGGGCCGACAGTCTGGCTGACCGAGGAGATCCTTGGGATCAAACCGGTTGCTGCCGGGTTCAGTCAAGTGTCGATTCGACCGGACCTGGCGGGGCTGAAGTGGGCACGTGGATATGAGCCTTCTCCGCATGGGCCCATCAAGGTAGAGTACCGATCCGATTCGGGAGGGGGTCTTGTTGCCACTATAGACCTACCAATGGGCATAGAAGCAAGCGTTTCCATGCCTGTTTCTCAGGGTCATAACGTCATTCAAGTAAATGGGAGAGCGCGATCGGCTGTGCTGGCGGAGGGCGGACACCGCGCGGTTATCCGTATTGGACAAGGCGGACACTACGTGCTGACATCGAAAAGAGCATATGCACCGGGGAAAAATTGACGGTAAGACAGGAAGTTAATTGGATGGCAACCTCCGCGGAACCAGCCGACAGAACCGGGCACGTAAATGTGCCACTCCCGGGCACACACGGCCGGCGGGGAATCATTCTATATAATACGAGTAGCGTGATTTCATGCCTTTGAGTGCAATTTCGCATGGCCCGTGGCAAGCTCAGAAGCAGTCACTTATTCCGATGAGGCCGCGGGCCTTCGAAAGGTTCAGATGAAATAGGTCTTGTGCTACGGGCGGAAATCAGATCGAGCCCAACTGTGTGGAGATGATCGAGCATCGCACGTTCAGCAAGATCCGACTGACCTCCGGTAATAGCGTCGAATATCTTCCAGTGTTCCTCTATCATTTGGTTCATATCCGGTGCTGTGGCCGCAGTAATCGAACGGCTCTTGAGCAGTAGCGGTCCCAAAATTCGATTCAGGTCGGCTAATACGCCATTGCCAGCTGCGTTGATGATTGCGTCATGGAAGCGAAAGTCGTGCTTACCCATCAGATGGCGGTTGTCGACTTGTCTCTCCTGAGCCAACATTTCCTGCCTAATTTCATCGATCTGGCTGGCCGTAGCTCGAACGGCTGTAAGGCCAGCGGCTCTTGGCTCAATCATCTTGCGGACTTCAAGCAACTCGACCATATCAAAACTCGCATTGAACTCCTCGACCTTCGCTGTCCACCCCACGGAAAGACCGCATAGGGATTTCACATAGGTACCGTCGCCCCGGCGACTCGCTAGAACATCCAGCATAGTGAGCGCCTTGATCGCTTCGCGGACTGCCGGACGCCCAACCCTCCACTTTTGGGCAAGTAGACGTTCCGGAGGAAGCCTCATTCCGGGCTGATATGGGTGTTCTGTAATAAGAGCGCGGAGTTTCAATAGAACCTGTGAGGCCCCTTCGATCTCGGGGAGTTCGGAAGCGTTGTTTAGGCTGCGTCGACGAGTTAGGCTCTTAATGGTCGTGCTCACTGCGGCATCTCGATACCAGCATATTTGGTAATGCCATTTCTTTGTGGAGGTCTTATCACCTTTGATTATAGGCGCTGCTTTTTTTTGGTCAAGTCAAAAAAACCAATATATCACTGAAGATTGTGCTTGACAATCCCCAGCGACTGAGGTATTACCAATTTGTTCCATGGGTCGTACCAACTGTGGGATGAGAGGATTGAATGCCCAATGGCATATATTAAGTTTTGGCGGTCACAGCGGAAAAGTAAAGACGTTTTCCATTCGGGGATGAGGGAAGACGCATTATTGCTTACGATGCTGTGATTGCTTTCCCTCATAATTTATTGCGTTTGGGCCTTGTGTGTCCACAAAAGGACGGACAATTTCGGCTAAAGCCTTGGTTGGAAGATTTTGTATCAGGAGGATACGGGAATGTCACGCAACAGAATTTTGAGCTTTGTAGTGATGGGGTTCGCGGCGGGCTTGCTAATGATTGCAGGCGCTTCAGTCGGCCAATGCCAAACGGCCTCCGGCAGTATCGTGGGAACCGTTAAGGACAGCTCAGGGGCTGTAATACCAAGTGCTAATGTGAGCATAATCAATCAGGCGACCAATATCCGCCAGCAGACCATTACCAACGCCTTGGGGGACTATAATGCTCCATTTCTCCCCGTCGGCGTGTACACCGTGCGCATAGACATGACGGGTTTCGAGTCGATGGTCCGAGCAGGCGTCGTTTTACGAGTGGGCGAATCTTTGCGTGTGGATGTAACGTTGCATCCGGGCAATGTTACGCAAAGAGTCACCGTGTCCGGCTTGGCGCCCTTGCTTCAAACCGAGAATGCCTCGCAGGGGCAAGTGATCGGCAACGATCGCATTGTTAATCTGCCCCTCCTCGGTCGTAACTTCCTGGAGCTGGCTCAACTCAGCGCTGACGTCACCCCAGGCGCCTCCTCGGCTTACAACTCGAATGAAACTGTCACCCTTGCACAGCAGGGGGTGTCGCTTTCCGCGGAAGGCCAGCGGGATAATGAAACCTCTTTCATGATTGACGGCGCGAGCGTTCGGGGGGCCTACCTGGGCCAGATTACCATAGTGCCGCCGATTGATTCGATTCAAGAATTCAAGATGCAGACCACCGGCTATTCCGCGCTGAACGGAACCAGCCCTGTGCAGTTGAACGTGGTCACCAAATCGGGAACCAATAGTCTGCACGGCAGCGCCTATGACTTTGTGCGGAACACGGATTTTAACGCTCGCGACCCGTTCGCCCAAGAAAGAACTCCGTATCATGAGAATCAATTCGGAGTAAGCCTCGGCGGACCGGTGGTCTTGCCGAAGATTTACAATGGTAAGAACAAGACTTTCTTCTTCTTTGCTTACGAAGGTACGCGAAATCCGGTCATCGCACCGACTCTCGCGTCGATGCCTCCTGCTGCTTTCCGAAACGGGGACTTTTCAAGCCTCCTGCCCGGCAGGGTAATCATCGACCCAACGACCGGCCAGCCCTTTCAGGGGAATATTATTCCGAAAGACCGTCTCGACCCTAGCATGCAGGCCTTGCTGGCCAGGCTCCCACTGCCTGACCTGCCGGGTGTGGCCAACAATTATAATGGGTATAACCCGAACAATTTCGATAATGACGATTACGTAGCGCGGCTGGACCATCAGCTTACCAGCCGGGACAATATCTTCGCGCGTTATGCGCGCACCGGGCCTTCGCTCCTGGGCAGCGTCCCTGGCGCTGGAGGCAATCCGCTCGAGAATTCCGAGGTCACCCAAGGGGGCTACAACCTCTTGGTCAGCGAAACCCATAGCTTTAGTCCCACGCTTTTCAATGAATTCCACTATGGCTATAACACCTCGACCTATTTGATCGGGCCTCAAAACGCCAAGGACTGGGGCCCCATCCTGAATTGGCAAGGTTTACCCCATACGATCGGGGTTCCTCTGGTAACAGAAGGATTCAACCTAATCCACGATCAAACTCCGGGCGGGTACGATCAGAAAACCAATCAATTTACGGATAACCTGTTCATCCAAAAGGGAGCCCACAGCATGACGGCGGGCTTCGATATCTTTCATAAAGTAACCAATCCCACGCTTCCGTTGGGATTCACATCAAATCTGCCTTACGCCTGGGTAGTGGATACCGGCGCCTATACAGGCTATCCCTTCGCGGATTTTCTCCTAGGTCTTCCCGCCATTGGAGCCTATTTCAAGAATAAGGCGGGCTATCTTTCACCTCCGATGGTGATCTCATACCCGGATTTCAACTTCTATTTTCAGGACAATTGGAAGGTGGCGCCAAAGCTCACCCTCAATCTAGGACTTCGTTATGACTTGGTTCCCGTCCTGGCTGACCTGAATGGTGAAATGCGCAACTTTGATTTCCAAACGCAGCAGCTCACTCCCCAGGGCCAGGTGGGCAATAAGTATTTCCAGGGGGCGCACAAAAACTTTGCGCCACGTTTCGGCTTTGCATACCGCATCACCCCTAAGACGGTGGTCAGGGGCGGATACGGATGGTTCTACGGCCGGGCCGTGGATCTCGGGCCGACATCGTTGGCTAACAACTACCCTAATGCACTAGACGCCATTATTCTCAACACGCAACCGACGCCAACCTTTACCGTTGGGGACATGTTTGCTAACGTCCAACCGGGTGGGAGTTCTACCACCATCGATGCCATCAGTCCTACCTACACCCAGACCCCTAGCACCCAGAGCTGGATATTTGACGTGGAGCGCCAGTTGTCCCCTACCACCTTGCTAACCCTGCAATATGCGGGATCGCACACCACGCACCTTGACGGTATTGTGGATGTCAACGCGCCTACTCCGGGACCTGGCCCCTCTGCTCCCCGACGGCCCTACCCGGCGTTCCAGTCTATCCAGACCGCCATGTCCGCTTTTAGCGCCAATTACAACGGGGGCATGGTTAAGCTCGAAAAGCGCCTGAGCCACGGAGTGACCTTTCTGGGGTCCTACGCTTGGAGCAAATCCCTCGATCAGACTTACAACATAGCTGCCGATGCCGACGAGTTTGGATCCCTTGGCGGCCCCGAGGACCGGACCAATTTTACGCGCGAGTGGGGGCCGGCAGGAAATAACATCACCAACGCCGGCGTGTTCAGCTTTATCTACGACTTGCCCTTCGGTCCGGGTGGGATGTTCGCTCGGTCGGCACATGGCGTGTTAGGCGAAGCAATCGGGGGTTGGCAGTTTTCCACCATTGGCACCTTCCGGAGCGGGTATCCGATTACCATCCGAACCGGTAGCGATCCCGCCAACACGGGACAACAGTATGAATCTCCAGACGTGGTCTGTAATCCCAACAATGTGCCCGGAGGCGCAGGGGTCGGCGAGTGGTTCAACACTGCATGTTTTCAGAATCCCCCTAGCACAGTATATCGGTACGGGAACGCGGGGCGCGGCCTGGTGACCAGCCCCGGATACGATGATCTGGACGTTGCCCTGATGAAAAACTTCAAACTCGGCGAGAGGACGATGCTTCAATTTCGTGGGGAATTCTTCAACGTTTTCAACCACAATAACTTGGGAGCCCCCGATATCCTCATGCAGGATTCGAACTTTGGCCAAATTGGCAGCGACGTTCAACCTCGGCTCGGCCAGGTGGCGTTGAAACTGCTCTGGTAGGCTTGGAGCCGCCCGGTTTGATGGGAGCGCCTGGGTCCTAGGGCTTGCTACGGCACGCGGAAGAAGGCAAACTCAACTTCCGACTACGAATGCGGAGAATACTGCCGGAATGCGTGTCAGGGGGTGGAATTCTATTTGTACTCGATGGGATTTGATGGAGCTGCCTCGCCGGTCATCAAGGAGGATAACGCGCTCTCGCTCTGCCGGGACCCGAGTAAAGATCATCGGGGCGGCATTCTTATGGTTAACGCTTCCTTTTCTGAACTCCTACGGACAAGCGCGATACGAAAGCGACTTCATTTTTCCTCCGGGCAGCCAGGGGCATGTACACGCGTCATGCCTTGTTGAGTGCCCGAACGGGGATCTGTTGGCAGTGTGGTATGAAAACGGTCCGAAATTGAGTTCCTACGAGTACGAGAAAGATGCTGACAAAAGCGATGATGTCCGGATTGGAGGCGCGCGACGGCGGCCTGGCGCCGGCGCATGGGGCAGACCTTTCGTTATGTCGGACACCTTCGGGCTCTCAGACAACAATCCCGCCTTGATTATTGATCGACAGCACCGCTTGTGGTTAATCCACGTCACCCTCCTCGATGTCCCTCAATGGACTTGGGGGAGCAGCCTGGTTTGGTACAAGATTTCCTCCGACTACCAGCAACCCGGCCCCCCGCATTGGCAGAAGGAAGGCCTTCTGGTGCCGCACATACGGGGTTTGGATGAAGTTATCCAACGGTACGCCCGCGGCCCGGAAGCTGCGCAACTCAAGCAACGGTTGAAGAACCAGATGGCGAGGCGGCTCGGTTGGATGCCCCGGGCGCACCCGTTGATTTTGCAAGATGGAACCCTTCTGTTGCCGCTGGGCAACGAAAACTTTAACATCACCGCTATGGCGCTGACCCATGACAATGGAAAGACGTGGGTCATCAGCCATCCTGTTCCTGGAATAGGAATTAGCCAGCCGTCAGTGGTTAGACTGAAAAACGGCAAATTGGTAGCGTTCTTCCGTGACGAAGGTCCTGACCGGCGGATTAAGCGTAGCGAATCCGAGGACGGTGGACTTACATGGTCGGAGGTGAGCACGACCCAACTTCCGAATCCCGGTAGTGGGATTGAGGCCGTCATGCTTCGCGATGGACACCTGCTCATGGTTTACAACGATCGAGCTACCTCACGGGACAGTTTAGCCGTCTCCATTTCCACTGACGGAGGGAACACCTGGAAATGGACGCGGCACTTGGAAAACAAGGCCGGCGGACGGTTCGACTACCCGTCACTAATCCAAGCCAAGGATGGCTCCCTGGACGTTACTTACAGCTATAACGTGCAGGCCATTAAATACGTGCACTTCAACGAGGAGTGGGTCCGTCAAGGGGACGGTCAATCCGCCAAGCTCAGTCGACAGCTTTCGGGACGGAATTCAAACGATATCCGCAGGTGAACAATGCGAGGTGGACAGATGTCAGGTGTCTATAGAAAACGTTGCTTATTCGCACTAGGCGTGATTCTGCTTTCAACGGGAATGTTGTTGGGCCAGGAAGCCTGGCGAACCACCGTTCCCTTTACCTACCTGATCGACTACAGCCAAGGTCACGTCAATAACCCCGCATATCTGAAGAAAATCGCGGCAGCGCCGCCAACGTTGATGCATGTGGGTGAGGATGACCCCTTCAGCAGTGTCTATGGAACGAAAGGCATATTTGGCGGACCGCAAGGAACGCGGACTACCCTTATTACCGCCCAGGAAGCCCACCAGAGAATCGTCACGTTGCAGCATTACGTCTCGGCCATGCATCAGGCCGGCGTCAAATGGGTGATCCCCTACATTAACAATGAGGCAGTGTTGGGTGACGCCATCAAGCGGACTGGATTTTGGGAGTTCTTTGATCACTGGAACCGTTTTCGGCAGTTTGGATTCGGACCGCGCCCTCCGGAAGATATGGTAACAGCCCAGATGTTTTCGAACTGGCCGCGACCTAAGTATTTAAGAAAAGATGATCCCAATTACCCGTACAAACGCTACGATATGTGCGTTAACAACCCAATCTGGCGTCATTTTCTTCTGGCGGTGACCCTCAATATTGCACGGACCGGGATGGACGGAGTTTTTGTAGATGAGATGGATCTCCACGACTACGGACGCTATGACCAGGAAGATTTTCGAAAGTACATCGCACAAAAGTACACTCCATCAGAGTGCCTTAAGCGGTTTGGAACAAACGATGTGTCTTCGTTACATCTGGGATACCCGGGGGATGGCGCGCTCTGGTATGACACCCAAGCTTTCTGGGCTTATAGCAATGGGCAATTCTTAAAAGCGGTCCGGGACGAAGGCCGTAAAGTTAACCCGAATTTCTTCGTCATAGCTAATGAGGGACCTTTTGCCCATCTGGACGGTGTGCGCTCGCGCGTGGAAGGTGGAAAAAATCCGGCAGATTGGGCACCCTACACTCGTCTAATCATGTTCGAGGAGATGCAACGGCCCGGCGAGCTAGGACCACGCCACTTTTTAGACAACATTCTCCAATACAAAATTGCCTTCGGCCTCGGGTTCACCGCCGGGACTCTCCTCTACAATGCGCAGGATGCTCCTGGGATCGAGTTGGGAATAGCTGAGGCTGCCGCCGGGGGCGGAGGCGCGCTTATCCAAGGAGGATACCGCGAGCCAGAATCGCGAATGAAGTACCGTAAGTTTTTCGAGGAGCATCCGGAGCTGTTCAAAGGGTACAGAAGTCTCGCTGACGTCGCTCTAGTTTTTGACTACGATCAGATGTATTGGGGTAACTTTAAGAATTTGTTCGACACCTATGTCCTCTCTCAGTACCTGTCCGATCATCACATTCCGTATGATGTGATCCCAGCCTCCCAAATTGTTGCCGATCAATTGCATTCCCGGTATCGAGCAGTCATAACACCAGACCTCTTGTATTTGTCGCAAAACACCCTTACTCAACTTCATGAATTCGCTCAGCGTGGGGGCGCATGGATTGACATCGGACAAGCAGGCCTCTATGACTCCGCAGGACTTGTGCGCGCGCGGTCCGCCGAGTTATTTCTTGATCAGAGGATTGGAAAAGGCTCGATGGTGCGGGTTCGCCGAATTGAAAATGTTGTTTATGTTCCGCGTTTCGCCTTATATCTCATGAGAGAAAACCAAGCCAACGATCTCCCGGAATTAGTCAAGTTGTATAAAGCGACGCGTATTCCCGAATATCCGTACCCGCCTCCGCCAAAGCGCTGGAACGACCTGCAAGGATTGATAGAGGAAAAGACTGGGCAATCCTTATCCGCTATCTCTAACTCACAACTGCCAGGACTCAAGTGTAATGTCTGGCAAAAGACCGTTGACGGCGCCAGAGTGGTCACAATGCACTTCGTGAACTATTACACGCCCATTCCCAGGAAAGCTCAGTTCGTTGGAGGAGGGCTTGAACTGGGAGGTCCTGCAAGTGACTACGCTCCTAGAATACTTAAGGATTTGCATGTCAAAATGCATTTACCGTCCGGAACTGTGAAATCTGTCACTGCTTTCAGCCCAGATTCTACGAAGGCCATCCCGGTCGACTATATTGCTTCGAAAGACGAGGTGCGCTTTAAACTGCCGCCAATCCGAATATACGAGATAGTGCGGATTAAACTCCGCTAACGGCTGCGCCCCAGTCTCTGGGAAAGTTGATTCCGAAGGGGGATTCGCTTTGTGAGAGCGGGCCGCATTGACCGTGTGGCCGTAGGATTCGGAGAGAAGGAAGCCGGTCCCACGTGAATAACCCTGTGCAACACTTTCATCCTCAGGCCCTGATGTTAGTCTACGCCTTCTCTGCAGGCTGGCCGATTTGAAGGGACACCTTTCATGAACGTTCAGACCTATCGATTTCATAGGGGCCTCTTGCTCTTGTTTGTCACTCTGATTTCTGGAAGGGCCATGGCCGCCCGGGCTTGGGAAGGTCCGACCCAGATTCCTACTTATGCCCTCGGTGCACCTAATCCTAACCCGCCTTTTCCGCTTGTTACCCCAAGGCGTGTTTATCCATACGCTCTGCTTGACGATGTTACGCGCCGCCGCGAATTAAAGTCCTATCGTGCAGTTTTCCTGGAGAACACATATCTGAAGGCCACAATATTGCCAGGCCTCGGCGGTCGAGTCGTATCGCTATATGACAAGATTGCTCACAGAGAAGTTTTCTACCACAACCATGTCATAAAACCGCTTCCCGTTGGAGTGCGTGGCGCATGGTTTTCTGGCGGCCTTGAATTTAATTTTCCTGATTCCCATTCAGCAGATGCCTTTTCCCCGGTTTCGTATAAAATCTCCAATCTTCCCGACGGAACCGCGGAGGTCTCATTAGGTAATATGGATTGGGTCACGGGAATGCTGTGGGAGGAGGACCTGATTCTCCGCCCGCAGTGTGCACGGCTGGAAGTTCGAGTCAGGTTGTTCAACGCGTCACCCCTCCCTCATCTTTACTGGTATTGGGGTGTCGGCGCCATCTACGCTACGAAAGATCTGCAACTTATCTTCCCGATGCGCGAGGCTTATACGGACACGGGGGTGTTCACCTATCCGGTCAACCACGGAGTCGATTGGAGCTGGTACAAAAACGCATATGAAGGCAATTCTTTGTTTGCCTGTCAGGTGCGGCGAAACTTCTTTGGGGCGTACTATCACGATTCTGATTATGGAATTGTACATGTGGCAGATTTTCGCAACCTGCCCGGGAAGAAGATCTGGACCTGGGGACGTGACCAGGCGGGCAAGGCATGGGAAGACGTGCTGACCGACAGCGACGGGCCCTATGATGAGATTCAAACCGGAAGAACCGAGACGCAGTTCAAATACGAGTTCATGCAACCTCACCGATTCGTATCCTTCAGGGAGTATTGGTACCCTGTACGCGACCTTCACGGCGGGTTCCTGGCGGCCAACAGTAAACTGGCACTTAACGTCGACTTTCGTCCAATCTCAAAAAAGGGGCAGCCTCACGTAACGATTCTTGCCTTCTCAACGGTTCCAATCGCTGGGGCCAAAGTTTCAGTGAAATTTGGCTCCGAAGACATACAGCAATTTGATTCCGTCACGTTCACGCCCGGTATCACGAAGACGTTTGCAGTTCCTGTATCCAACCTCTTGAGCGCACGGCACAAACTTGCAATCTCAATTGTTGCAAAGAGCGGTCATAGACTACTGCAGTGGACCGCATCAGAACCCGTGGACGGGAACCCCGATTTCACTTCGGCCAGTTGCACCCTTCGGTCTCCCCCGCATGCTTCGGGCAGAATGTCCGCTCAGGAACTATTCAATCTGGGTGTCAAAAAACAGAAGAGGTACGGGCTGGAAGGAGCAAGTGCTGGAGGAGAGAACAGTATATATCAATTCTATCATCAGGCAGTGCATCAGGAGCCGGGTTTTGTGCCGGCACTTCTAAAGCTCGCTTGGCGCGATTATCAGGGTGCAAATTTTGCGGGAGCAAAAAAGCTTCTTGCCTCTGCCGACACCAGCACCGATCCATACGTCGACTATACCCTTGGCTTGATTTGCAGGTCTCAGGGGCATCTGCATATGGCGGCTAACTACTTCTGGTCCTCATTTCATTTTGGCGCTCCCCTGCCAGCAGCATACGTAGAGCTGGGGGAAACCTTAATACAGGAACGGAAGTATACAGAGGCCATTAAATGGCTGCGCCGAGCAATCGATCACAATTCTATGGATCCGCTGGCTCTCACCGATTTGGCGGTTGCATTCCGCCTGGCAGGGAAGCAGAAAGAAGCCGCAAAGACAATCAACCGGGCGCTAAGGATGATGCCTCTTTCACCCTATGCTCAAGCGGAGGAGTCTCGAATTTCTAAGGGCAGAAGTGTTGCCATGATGCTGGACACATACACACGCGGAAATACAAATTTAATCGACACACCGTATCTGCATGATTCTTTGGAGGTGGCAGCATGGTATCGTCGCTTAGGTGATCTGTCATCGTCCGACGCCATCCTCAAAGCGGCGCTGGCAGCCCTCCAATCCTCCAAGTTTTCTTCTCTCACATACTATTACTTGGCTTCCAACGCGTTCGACGAGGGCAACGATGCAGAAGGGACGCGGTTTTATCAGCAAGCTGCCCGGGCACCCTACCAATACGTGTTCCCCAGCGGGATCACTGATGCTCAAGTTTTAGCAGAGGTAATCAAGCGAAACCCTGATGATGCCCACGCAAAGTATTTCTTGGGAAATTTCTATTTTGCGCATAGCAGGTATGACATGGCCGCCAGCCTGTGGCGCGAGGCCCAACGTGAGAGGTTCAGATACTCTGTACTTGAAAGAAACTTAGGCGTATACGAACAGGAAGTGAAGCATGACTTGCCGAAGGCCGCTGCCTTCTATGAAACCGCTATTCGGCTTGCCCCGGATGAGTACAGACTATATGCCTCGCTTGACGACGTATACATGGCTGAAGGTGATACGGTTCATCGGGAAAAAATGTTTCAAAATGCTCCTCCGCGTGTTCTCAAGCACGATCGTGTAGCCATTCGTTTAGCTCGGTTGTACGTTCAAGAGAAGCGTTTCGAGAATGCGCTCAGCGTGTTGTTGAAACATCAGTTCATGCCCGGGCACATCATCAATAGGCAGATTTATGTTTGGGCGACCATCGGAAAGGGAATGGAGGATCTTAGGATCGGGAAATCGCACCTCGCAGTGGAAGACTTTTCACAGGCTGCCAATTATCCCGTTAGCCTTGGTATTGGTAAGCTAAACAAACCCGACGACTCTCAAGCGTACTACTGGCTGGGTCAAGCATATAAGGCCGAAGGGAACATCAAGGCAGCGCAAAATGCTTGGAAAATCGCCGTAAAAGAAGGAATACGAGAACGAGGTGTTGCCGGCTATTCCATAAAAGGAATACCAAAGCTGTTTGCTGCCATAGCACAATTGCAACTTGGGGATACTCAATCGGCCAATAAGGTCTTCGTCGGGCTGACACAGCTTCCCACGCAGCGAAAAGCGACCGCGCGTGAACTTTACGTTGCTGGTCTTGCTGAACACTTTTTAGGGCACGGACCGCAAGCCCGTACGCTCCTGCATCGCGCCCTTCAAGGGGACCCACTCTTTTGGCAGGCGCGGCTTGCATCGACTCTGAGTTTGAATTAGGACAGCGATTGCCGTTGTGTAAGCGGGGTAAAGGCGTTAGCTAACTCGCGATACCTAGAAGGAACATCCTGCGAAGTATTTTAATTCTCAAATATACACTTAGATAATAATGCCGGATAAATGGGGGGCGATCTGCTGATGTTATCTCGAAGAGCATTTCTCAAGACGGCAGCGATTGCTGCAGCAGAGTCAGGCATTGGGGCATCTCAGCGGGACCAGCAAGCTGCGCAAATAAGACCGGTACATCTGACTGTTGAGTATTTGAGCAACCCACTGGGGATCGACGTACGACGCCCAAGGCTGGACTGGCAGTTGGAAGCCCGCCAACGAGGGGCCAAACAACTGGCATATCAGATCGTAGTCTCCAGCAGCCGCAAAAAATTACTTTCCGGGATAGGCGATCTGTGGGATTCGGAGAAAGTACTAAGTGAAGATTGTGCACATATTGGCTATGCAGGTCGAGAGCTACGATCACGAGAGGTTTGCTACTGGAAAGTGCGGATATGGGACCAAGGGGGAAATGCGTCGAGCTGGAGTGCACAGGCGTTGTGGGAGATAGGGCTGCTAGAAAAAAGTGACTGGAAGGCAAAATGGATCAGTTGCACGCCGGAAGAAGTGGGACGGGAACACACTTACACAGGACCGGCCCCCTTTTTCCGCAAAGTGTTTGAACTCCCACAAGCTGTAGCGTCGGCTCGGTCTTATATTTGCGGCCTGGGTTTCTATGAACTCTACCTAAACGGGAGGAAGGTTGGGGACCATGTCCTATCGCCAAACCAAACTGACTACGATTCACGATCGCTCCAAAATTTGATATATCCTTTCCGCGATAAGACCCGCACGAGAGCGCTTTATCTGACCTACGACGTCACCGCATACCTGCAAGAAGGACGTAACGTCGCTGGAATCATTCTAGGCAACGGTTGGTCTAACCAAAGGGACCGCTTAGCAGAAGGCTACATGTGGTACGAGTCGCCGAAAGTGATTTTTCAGATGGAGTGCGGATCTACAGCTGGAATTATCGAAACTGTCGTAACCGACGAGACCTGGAAGGTTTCTACGTCAGGGCCTATCACACACGACGGGATCTTTACCGGCGAAGACTACGATGCCCGACTTGAAATGAACAGCTGGCTTGAGCCTGATTATGAAGCCACAGCGTGGACACAGGCGGAAGTAGTTCGCCCACCGGTGGGGCCACTAGAAGCTCAGATCTCGGTCCCAGACAGGATTGTCCAGACGATTCAGCCTATTTCGGTGACGAGCCCGCGGCCAGGGACTTGCCGATTTGATATGGGGCAAAACCTGGCGGGGTGGGCACGATTAAAGACCCGTGGGCCTCGGGGAAGGAGAGTTAGCCTGCGATTCGTTGAGGAGGGAGGGAAGGACTATGGTCAGACCGATAGTTATGTGCTCAAGGGAGACGGCTTAGAGTCTTATGAACCGCGCTTCACATGGCATGGTTTCCGATATGTAGAAGTCAACGGCGCTCCGGAGCCACTGACGACAACCAGCTTAGAAGGGCGTGTTGTGCATACAAACGTTGAACAGGCGGGTAAGTTTGAATGCTCAAACGCCCTCTTCAATCGGATCCTCCACAACGCGCGCTGGAGCCAGCTTAGCAACATGCACTGTGGGGTGCCAAGTGATTGCCCACATCGGGAACGGTTGGGATATACGGGGGACGGGCAGGTAGATGCCGAGTCTGCAATGTTTAACTTCGATATGGCGCCCTTCTATACGAAGTGGGTTAGGGACATGCGCGACGCCCAGAACTCTCAGACAGGGTTTGTGCCCCACACGGTGCCATTCGAAGGCGGAGGCGGAGGGCCGCCGTGGGGATGTGCTTACGTGATTGTCCCTTGGCTCATGTACCTTTATTACGGTGATCGCCGTCTTCTGGAAGAGCATTACTCCGGCATGAAGCGATGGATCGAGTACTTGAGGAAAAGTACGGATGAAAATGGGTTGGTAGTTCGGGAGGAGCCTGGGAGTTGGTGCCTCGGCGAGTGGGCAACCCCCACACCAGTCAAGATTCCTAATCCGCTGGTCAATACCTGCTATTACGCACACGTGTCTCAGTTGATGGTACGAATTGCCAGCGTGTTGGAGCGGACTGAAGAATCACGTCATTTTGCCGCGCTCGCACATTCTGCCAAAGCCGCGGTTAACAGGAGGTTCTTTAACGAGGTGTTCAGCCAATATCACGACGGACGCCAGGGGGCAAATGTTTTCCCCTTAGCCTTTGGCTTGGTGGCGCAAAAACACGTCAAGGCCGTACTCAACCGCCTGGTTGAGATAATTCTGCAAGATAATAAGGGACATTTTGATACCGGCATGTATGGTACCCCACTCACACTCGATGTGCTTACCTCAGGAGGGCGAGCGGATATAGCATATGCTCTCATGAACCAAATGACGTTCCCAAGTTATGGATATGAAATCTCCAAAGGGGCGACGACGTTATGGGAAAACTGGGACGGACGTGGCTCTCATAACCACGCCATGTACGGCAGCGTAGCGCGGTGGTTTTATAAGGCCCTGGCTGGAATTTCCCCTGATCCGGGACAGCCCGGTTTCAAGAATGTCATTTTTCGTCCTTATCCCCTTGAAGATCTGGCCTATGTAAAGGCGGAATATGATTCTGTCCGCGGAAGAATTGTGAGTCGCTGGCGAAGGAACGCCGGAACGCTACTTATTGATCTTGAAATCCCGGTAGGCAGCACGGGAAAGGTGTTCCTTCCCGGCATTGACCCGAGCAAGATCAAGGAAACCGGAAAAACATTGCGGAAAGCGAACGACGTCAAATTCCTGGGTGTAAGTAATGGGCGTATTATTTGCACCGTCGGCTCTGGTCATTATAGCTTTGACATTTCTGGGATTGAGTATCCAGTGGCAAGGGAATAGGTATCGGACCACAATGCTTGAGAGGTCATGCCCAAACTGCAACCTCCGCTACTTATAGACGGCATTTGAGTTGCAAGATCACTCTCTGCGCCCTGCAATGGTACTTAAGTATTCTGTCTTCTAGTGTAGTGAATTCAAAATAGCTTTGCAACGGTTCACCTTGGCTAAGATATCCTCCACACGGGCCGTCCAGACGAAGGGTTTGGGTTGGCGGTTGTTCTGGTCCAAGTATTCCTGGATGGCCATTTGCAGTTCGCCCACGCTGGCGAAGGCTCCTCGGCGGAGGCGCTTCTGAGTCAGTTCGCGGAACCAGCGTTCGATCAGGTTGAGCCAGGAGGAACTGGTGGGCGTGGGATGAAGGTAGAAACGGCGATGTTTTCCCAGCCAAACTTTGACGCGAGGATGGGTGTGGGTGCCGTAATTGTCCAGGATCAGATGCAGCGCCAACTCGGGCGGCGTTTCTCGATCCAGTTTGCGGAGGAAGTGGAGAAATTCTTGGTGTCGATGTCGCGCCATGCACTCGCCCAGCACGGTTCCCGGCAAGACGTTCAAGGCCGCAAACAAGGTGGTGGTCCCGTGGCGCTTGTAGTCATGGGTCAGGGTCCCGCAGCGTCCCTTCTTCATCGGCAAGCCGGGCTGGGTACGGTCCAATGCCTGGATTTGACTCTTCTCATCCACGCACAGGACCAAGGCCTTATCCGGGGGGTTCAGGTACAAGCCCACCACGTCGGTGAGCTTCTCCACAAAGTGCGGATCACGGGACAGCTTAAAGATCCGGGTGCGCTGAGGTTGCAACCCGTGGGCGTCCCAGATACGCTGCACCATCGTCTGGCTCACGCGCTGGGCGCGGGCCATCGTGCGCGTGCTCCAATGAGTTGCCGCCGGGGGCTTTTGATGCAGGGTGGCTTCCACGATCTGCTTCACCCTCTCGGGACTGATCTGCGGTTTGCGACCGCGCCCCGGAGCGTCTTCGGTCAAGGCCGCCAGCCCGCCGGCCAGAAAGCGCCGGCGCCAGAGCAGCACGCTGGGCCGGCTTGTGTTCAACTCTCGGGCGATGCGATGATTGGCCATTCCCGTCGCCGCCTTCAAAACGATCTGGGCCCGCAAGACCAAACGCTGGGGCGTCTTGCGAGCGGCAATGCAAGCCTCCAGTGTCTGCCTTTGTTCCGAGGAAATCGGCAACGGTTCCGGTGGTTTCCACATCATGCTTCGCAGTATACTGGAAACCTCCAGATTGTAAAGCTATTTATAACTCACTACACTAGCGCAATATCCAGGAATCTTCGTTAGGGAAGGCTGGCGTTCAAATTGTGCCAAACTAAGTTCACTAAGACAGAGGTGATTGAATGGATAAGCAAGAACATACGATAGCGCGTGCCACTCTCCAAATCCGAGGAATCGTGCCGATCGTACCGACACCATTTAAGACGAATCAGGAAATAGATTGGGAAAGCCTGCACGCCCTGATCAACTTTGCTTGCGCCAGTGGAGCCTATGCCCTGTGCCTTCCTGCTTACGCCAGCGAGTTCTATAAGCTCTCGGAAGACGAAAGGCGTCAGATTATAGCCGAAGCGGTTGGTCAAGCCTCTGGACGAGTCCCGGTGATCGCGCAGGTGAATGCCTATTCAGCAAAGCAGGCAGAGGAAACAGCTCTAGATGCCCAACGGGCGGGGGTAGAGGCTGTTTCCGTGTCTGTGCCGCGTTTATTTCCCCTGGCAGAGCGGGACATTTTCCGGTACTTCGACCAAATCCTGAATGCGATTAATATCCCTATGGTCATTCAGGATTTCAATCCTGGCGGTCCAACGGTAAGCCTGGAATTCATTGCGAACCTGCACCGAACCCACCCGCACTTTCGTTACATCAAGCTTGAGGAACCTCTGATGGCCTCCAAGGTCGAAGCCATCGTTCAGAAAACCTCCGGCGAAGTTGGAGTCCTGGAAGGCTGGGGCGGGATGTACATGCTTGAGCTGATCCCAGCGGGAATTTGCGGGGTTATGCCCAGCCTGGGTGCGGCGGATATCCTGGCTTCTGTGTTTCGGTTGGCGGAACAAGGACAGAAGGACGAGGCCTACGAAATCTTTCAGGCTGTACTGCCCCAGATCGTCTTCAGCCTGCAGAATATCGAGCTGCTCCATCACGTGGAGAAGTCGCTTCTAGTGGCCCGGGGCATCATCTATGAAGCTGTCGTTAGGGATGCTAGTCTCGAACTTAATATTCACGATAGACGGTACATTTTCTTCCTGAACAATAAGATCCTCGAAATGCTCGACCAACTCGATCTCCCTCGAAATCCGGCAGCCGCATCCAGTGCTGCTAGGCTTTAAGCCAGGGTTTCGGTGACGAAATGTGTTAGCTGAGCGGCCGCGGGTTCAAGTTTCGACTTTGGTGAAGTCGGAAAAATGCAGTTTGAAGGAGTATTAAACAGGACGTTGCAGTGTTCAAATCTTCCTAGGCTGAGAAGAGATGAAGTATGGTGGCACGCCCAACATGGGAAGATCTGGGTTTGTCGATCACGTCTGTTTGAAAGTCCAGGTTTTATACAGGGTTGGTAATGCGGCAGGAACTTGCTGGGGAATCTTCTCACTTGCTGTACAGCCTCGATCAGATCGAATTTTCTCACCGAATGTGCAGCAAGTGCCGGGAAAGAATGACCGGACCGGCTTTTTTGTACCAACTTTAAGGCGAGTTTTCGGCTGTTTGCAACCCCATGAGATCGCGGCTAGCCGCGATCTCATGGGCGAATTCGTTCGGCGTCCTCTCCCCTAACGCCCTGTGAGGACGGCCCTCATTATATTCCTTTCGCCAGGCTTCGATCATCTCCTTGGCCTCCGCCACCGTGCCGAACCAATGGGTGTCCAGACATTCGGCTCGCAGGGTCCCGTTGAAGCTTTCAATGTATGCATTGTCTGTGGGTTTTCCGGGCCTGGAGAAGTCGATCCGCACACCGTTCTGGTACGCCCACAGGTCCATGATCTGGCTGATACAAGAAAGATGAAAATGCCGTGTTCCAGTTACGTTCCAGTTAGGCATGGATTCTGCGATTGGAGCGGTTCGTGAGTGTCACATTTTCAATAAGTTACTTGTTTTCAGTAAGGGTGCAGAGTCCGAATCCCTCTCCCTCCGCCATTCGGTATAAGATTGCCTTCTACGATCAACACGTATTTCCAAACTGCCAACCCACAACCTTGTAACTCTGTTCAGTGCGCGGGCAGCTTCCTTTAAGGGCAAAGAGAGATCTCGAAGCCACCGGCAGCGGTATCCGAGCGTCTACTTGTGTGCCAGCAGGCAAAGGGGTGTGTTATCATCACGAATGAGGGTTTGAGGCTCAGTTTCGGGAGCGAGGAGGGAGAAAACGTCACGACCCTCCGCATCCTTCAACGCCCTTTCAATTGATCGATTGGTGATTGGCAAACTTGATTTCCAGGAAGGTCAAGGAAGCTGCAGTGATCATGTCAAAGGCCCCTGGGCGCAAGGTTGTTCTTTTGTTAGGTGACAAGTGCAAACCGTACAGGAAAACGTTGGCTTTTCGCAATGGAGTTTCGGTCGGCCCACCCGAACGGTTAGAGTCTTAGGGCCGGCCCGCCAGTGACCCCGAGGGTATTTCTGTTCGTTTTGCCATTGAGGAAAATCAATTATTTCCATGTTTCGAAAGCCTGAGGGTTCGAAGGCTTGCTGCTTTTGCCTGCTCAGAGAAGCCGATTTTTGTTTTGGCCAAGGTAAGGATAGGTTTGTTGGGGCGATAACGCCGGCCGGATTTAACACCTGTCGCCCTGGTATTCGCTGTTATGGCAAGAAGAGACGCAATTGCGGGGGATAACCCGGAGGTTGGTTTTTGTCATCTCATTATTCGGTTTTAAAAAAGTCGTCAAGATGGGGTTTTGTGATTACTGATACCCGGCGAGAACGAGGGGCGTCACACGCTTCGTGGGGTGGAAGTCTGGTTCGGGTCAAACGAGCCTTCGCAAGCAAGTTATCGGCAGGCTTAACGTCGATACTTTTAGCGGCGTTAATGACCAGCGGCTGTGGAGGCTCATCGAGCAGTTCATCCACGACAACCACGACGGGAACCGGAGGGTTTTATACGATCATCGGCGATACGCCTTCGTGCGACGTTCTTGGATTTGCACTTTTTGTTACGGAGCTTGATCTGCACCTCCAGGGAAGCAGTTCGACTTCCAAATTGACGGTGTTTCCAACCAACAGCTCGCCAACTTCTCCGGTTGTCGAATTTGGCACACTGAGGGATTCGTCGACCATTGCTAACTTGACCAGCATCAATGCCGGTACTTACGACCAGGCGATTCTGACCTTAACGGTAAATAATGCCGCCCAATATGATCCGACCGTGAGCCCTCCTGCCAGTCTGTTGACGACCAACATCACGACCACGAATGTCACCGTCAATCTCCAGCCGCCCCTAACGGTGAGTAACGGTAAGATCAGCATGTTACAGCTGGACTTCAATCTAGCTCAGTCGCTCGAAGTGAATTCTCAGGGACAGCTAACCGGGAACGTCACGCCGGTTTTCACGGCCAGGCCGGTGGTGGCGTCCGGAGCCAACGGCTTCGGCGAATTCGACAGCTTGGAAGGGTTTGTGCTCAGTGTAAACAGTTCAAGCCCGGGGACCGGCTTTACCAGCAGTTTTGTGCTTCAGACCCTCTCAGGAAGAGGTCCGGCGCTCAGCGTGAATTTGACCGATTCCACCCAGCTTTTGGGTGTCAATCGCATCGATCAGATGCCCACCGGGAGTTTTGTTGAGGTCGATGGGTTTATCAACGCGGATGGAAATTTAGTTGCCAAAGGCATCCAGGTGGAAGACCGGGATGACATCACCCAGCAAATGCTGGCATACCTTGGTCAGGTTCTGACGGTGACCAAAGACTCGAGTGGTAACGTAACGCAGTTTGATATGCTGGTGCGCAATACCGAACCAGATGATAGTACGAACGTCGATTTGGATTCTGATGTCACGGTCAATGTTTCCCCTTCTACCAGTTTCAACGCCTATTCGCTTTCCTCTGACTTGACGAGCCAGGCGAATGCAGGAAACCTTGCCTTCAACGCCCAAACTCTTACTCCCGGCCAGGAGGTGGTGGTTCATGGCATTTATACGAAACCAACCACGGGACTCATCAGCGTTGCGGCAGACAAGGTATATCTGCGCCTGCAACCGGTCCAAGGAGATTTTTCTTCCTTGATTCAAGCAGGTTCGGATGACAAGACCGGAGCCTTTCAATTCGCTCCGTGCCCAAACCTCCTGAAAGGCACTCCCTTCATCGTGGTGACCGACGCTCAAACTGAATTTGTCAAAGCAAGCGGTTTGAGCTCGCTCGCCCCAACTACGCCTCTATTGGTAAGAGGGCTCTCCTTGTTGGACGTTCAAGGCGGGACTATCAACGGGGTGGCGGTTCCTGCGGGCACCATGGTTCTGCTTGCCAACCACGTTCGGCAATTTTAGCGGGTAGCCAAACCGTTTGGTTGCTTCCTCAATGGTCCCGAATCCTGGTGTCGGAGTATATTCCCTCCAGCAGGTTTTTCTTCCAGGACGCAGGCTCCCAGTAAGTCAGCCATAGATAAAAAGTGGCATAGCTTCGCCAGCCGGCCCACTTCCTGGCGATTTTTTCGACCCGGCTGGCGGCAGGCTGCTTGCGCAGCCGGTAGAAATATTGGATGGCTTTTTGCAGACCAACGTCGGAAGAGGGCAGGCTGTCGAGATTGCCCAACGCCCGCAGACCGACGTACTCGGCCGTCCACGGCCCCACGCCTTTCTGTTCCATCAGTTTTGAGCGGATCATCTGTTCCGGCACGGATCGGAGTCCCTCAAGGTCGAGTCTGCCTTCGGCCACCGCACGGGAAACTCCGATAATGTAACGAGCCTTCGGGCCGGAAATTTGTAGTTTTCGAAGTTCGCTCGGCGTCACGCCGGCCAGAGCTTGGGGTTCCGGAAAGGCATTGTACCGCCGGCCCTCAAAGTTGATAGCCTCCCCGTATGTTTCAATAAGTGCTTTCTTTACCTGATGTGCAAAGGTGAGATTCACCTGCTGCTCCAGAATCGCGGAAACCACGCATTCATATACCGAGGGCGACTGAGGAATCCGCAGACCCTGAAAGGAGGCCGCCAGCTTGCTAAGAACGAGGTCCTTTTTTGCGAGGCGGTAGAAAGGATGGAGATCGAGGCTGGTGGCGAATTGCCGGGCGACCAAGGAATAAACAGCCGGAAGGACGCTTTTGCGGCCGGGTCCCGCCAGTATCCTGACGCGAAGCATTTTCCTGCTCTGCCGTCTATCCTCAGAAACCCCGTACAGGACCGGCTGGCCGTTGATCCTCGCGACGCGCCGGTATTCACCATCCTGGATATGGTCAACAAGCGGTGCAAAGACCCGGCCATTCAGCAGCGCCGGGGGGCTCAAAATAAAGCGTAGCGTGTGCGCGAAATCGAACGGTGGACAGGGTTGTAACAGCACCGCGGTGGCCTCCTTAGGGGCCGCAGTTTCCTTTGGACCCATTGCTCTGGCAATGGGGCGCTTCGACCGCAGATCCCCGACTATTGTGCCTTGACGGGAGCGAGGTTCGCAATGGGGACGCCCGGGAACGTTTGCGGGGAGCGATGCGCCCCTTTGCCCTTTCCTCAAGAGGAGCGTATCCTTTTATTTTGATAGGCATCGAACAAAAGATACGATTGCGGACGTTTCACTTTTTGGCTAGTATGGCCAGGAGAAAGTTTTCTTGCGACTCGACAATTCCAGCCCCGGTGGTTCCCTTGAAAGTAGCGGCAAACCTGTGACGAGCAATTCTCCACAAGCTGGTCTTGCGAAAGACGAATCCGTCCTGGTGACTGAAGCCAAGGCAGGTAGCTATGCGGCCTTTGAGGAATTAGTCAACCGGTACGAGAAGAAAATCTACCGCCTCGGCCTGAATCTTACTGGCAATCCTGAAGACGCTGAGGATTTGCTCCAGGAAACGTTCCTGAAAGCTTTTCAGCACTTGCCGACGTTCCGGGAAGACTCCCGGTTTTACACATGGATTGTCCGCATCGCCATCAACGAAGGGCTGATGAAACTTCGGAAGCGGCGCAGCAGCAAGGAAGTGCAGGTTGAGGATCCCTCGAACGAAGACGGCGATTCCATCCCGAGGGAGTTTGCCGATTGGCGGCTAAATCCTGAGCAAGAGATGGAGCGGGTGGAAATGGAGACCATCCTGCGCAATGCCGCCAAGGCTCTTCCGGTGACTTTTCGTACGGTGTTTTTTCTGCGCGATGTGGAAGGACTTTCAACGGAGGAAACTGCGGAAATGCTTAATCTGTCCGTCGGTGCGGTGAAAGCCCGTCTGTTCCGGGCACGCCTTCGCCTGCGTGAGGAGTTAAGCAAGATTCTTAAACGAGGTTAACCCTTAGTGAATTGCAAAGACGTTCTCCAAGAAATCTCAAACTATCTGGATGAAAATCTGGACGAGGACCTGAAGCACACTTTGAAAGCCCATCTCAAGTGTTGCCAGCATTGCCAGGTTATTTTCGACACGACGCGGAAAACCATTGAGCTTTATTGTGATGGGAAGCTTTATCCGCTTCCTGACCAGGTCCGGGATCGCCTGCACGCCGCATTGCGTCAGAAGTGTCAAGCCCAGCCCCGGTAGTGTTGAAAGGCAGTTTTCATATTCCGGCCGTGCTGGCCGCACTTCCAGTTCTCTCGCGAGCAAGCCATTTAGTGTCAATATGGAAGTGCATGTGGGCGGGTGTCCGCCCGGGACTTCAAATCCTAAATCGTCATCTCATCCACAGACTGTCTGAAGAATGTGTCGGTAGCGATGGAGCTGATCTTCAAGACAATGACACATCAACGTCACCGGCCCACGCCTTGCCAGTTCATGGAGCAGACGGAGTGTGAACTTCTGGCCGTGGTTCTTAATCGTTCGGTTGCGCCTGTCAATTGAGCATACTTCAAACAATTCAGCACGGTAATGTCGTTTGAACTCGACCCAGTCGATTCTCTCCGATTGGAAGTCACGCAAGAGCCGCTCGCTTGGTCCGAGGTTAGGCATCCACACATGGTAGCGCCGCTTGCGCAAGCCACGGCCCCGAAACCGCGTTATTAGCACCCGCAAGCCATCACGGTCCGGCTCGATGGCAGAATAGACGCTCTTCGTCTTGATCATGGAGTTTCTCCGCATCATTGGCTTAGATTGAATCTGGCGGCAACAGGTTTTGGATAGATGGCAAAGCCTTGCACTTAGCCAGCAGTCTAGAACGCTGCGCAGTTACCCTGTTCTCCTGTCAGGAGACGGCACACCCGAACATGACTATCGTGTGGCCGGCATCCAGGGGTTAGGAATTTTTAGTGAAGCCTTCGGCGTTACGAGGGTCTATGTTGGCCGGCGGCCATTTTCCGGAAAGGAGACTTTACAGGCCGATTCCAACAGCGTTCGACTCCGCTCATCCGCGGCTCAACGCTGTCTTGCCGGGCTCGTCGAGGGCGAGCTCGATCTGTTCCCACTCGCGCATCATCTCATCGAGGCCACGGCGCAGTTCGTCGATTCTCCTGGAAAGGCTGATCGATTCCTCCGCGCTCCTGAAGTTCCCGAGATCGAGCTCGCAGGCGGCAAGGTCGGCTTCCGCGCGCGCGATCTCCTCTTCGATCTCCTGGCTGCGCTCCTGCATCTGGCGAAGCAGAATCGGATTTAGCTTCTTCGCTTGCACCTCCAGCTCTTTCAGCTTGCCATTGCCGCTGGTGGAGGCAGCGAGCACGGTTTCACGCTCCGGGCCGCCTGGGCGCGGGGCTCGTCCCTCTTTTTGCCATAGATAATCTCCGTAACTGCCTGGATAGTCGTGGACCTCTCCGCTGCCGATCTCGAAGATGCGCGTGGCCAACTTGTCAATAAAGTAGCGGTCGTGCGAGACGAACACCACCGTGCCGGTGTATTTGCGTAACGCTTCGAGCAACACGTCTTTGGCGCGCATGTCCAGGTGGTTGGTGGGCTCATCGAGCAGCAGGAAATTCGGCGGACGCAGCAGCATGCGCGCCAGGGCATAGCGATTGCGCTCTCCGCCAGAAAGCACGCGGATGCGCTTGAACACCTCGTCGTCCGAAAACAGAAAACATCCGAGCAGCGTGCGCAGTTGTGTCTGACCGCTCAGCGCGGCCGGCGCCACGTTCGCGATGTCATCGATCAGGCGCGCTTCCAGATCAAGCGCCTTGTACTGGTCCTGCGCGAAGTAATCCACTTCCACGTTGTGGCCCAGACGAGTTTCACCTGCCGTCACCCTTTCCGCGCCCGCCAGGAGCTTGATCAATGTTGATTTCCCGGCGCCGTTCACCCCAACCAGGGCCACGCGGTCCACTCGGTTGATGACGAAGTTCACGCCCGCGAACACCTGCTTCCCGCCATAGCTCTTGGCCACGCCTCGATACTCCGCCACCATACGTCCGCTCGTCGGGGGCTGGGGAAACGAGAAGTGAATGGTCTTTTCCTCGGGCGGCAGCTCGATTCGTTCGATCTTCTCCAGCTCCTTGATCCGGCTCTGCACCTGCCGCGCCTTGGTGGCCTGATACCGGAAGCGTTTGATGAACACTTCCAGATGGTGGATACGCTCCTGCTGGTTGTTGTAGGCGGATTCGAGCTGCGCCTTGCGCTCTTCTTTCTGCGCGAGATAGCGGTCGTAGTTGCCGGTGTAAAAGTAGGCGCGCCGATTCCAGATTTCCAGAATCTTGTTCACCGTCACGTCCAGAAAATAGCGGTCGTGGGACACCAGGACTATGGCGTGGGGATAATTTTCAAGGTACTGCTCCAGCCAGTTGCGTGCCTCGAGGTCGAGGTGGTTGGTGGGCTCATCGAGCAGCAGCAGATTGGGCTTAATCAGCAGGAGCTTGGCCAGCGCGACGCGCATCTGCCAGCCGCCCGAAAATTCCTCCGTCGGACGCGCCTGATCCTCGCGCGAGAATCCCAGGCCGTTGAGCACGGCGCCCGCTTGCGCTTCGAGCGAATAGCCGTCGCGCCCCTGAAACTCCGTCTCCAGGCTGTGGTAGCGCTCAGTCACGCGCTCGTATTCTTCGCCCGAGGGGTCAAGCTCCGCCATCTGATGCGTGAGTGCTTCTATCTCCTTTTCCATATCGAGCAGGTTTCCAAACACCGAAAGGCACTCTTCGAGCACGCTGCGGCCGGTGAGCGCAAGACCGTCCTGCGGAAGGTATCCCCGGGTGATGCCCTTGGAGATGGAGAGCGTCCCATCGTCAAGCGTCTCGAGTCCGGCCAGCACCTTCAGCAAGGTCGATTTGCCGGTGCCGTTTCCGCCCACCAGGCCGACGCGGTCTCCCGGCGTGAGGAGCCAGTCGAGGTCCTCGAACAGTACTTTGTAGCCGAAATGCTTTCCGGCTGAAGAAAGTTGGATCATGGCTGGGTCTCGGGTCCGCCGCGCCACGCATCGCGCGGGTTTATTTGCCCTCTCTTCAACTATATATGGTATACGTTATCGTCTTGCCTTGTCATCGAAACGGCGTCACAAACGTTTGTGGACAGGCTGCTCGCACATGAACGAGATTCCATGCTTCTGCTTGAGACCTATGGGTTCCGCCATGATGGCACTTTTGCTTTTGATTGTCATCGTGCGACCTTCCATCGTCCAGGGAAGCCTCTACGCCGATCCGTAGCACGGACACTTCCCGGAATTAAGTTCGACAGCTTTTTTCTTGCGTAGCATAATAAGCCTTCGACAAGCGCAGAGAGTTTTTCGAACCATTCAGACGGAGGTGGGAAATGATCTTGGACGTACTCACAAACGAGGAACGGTTGAGGAAGTTACATCCCGGCTTCGGAGCGGCGTTCCAATTCCTACGGGGAACGAACTTGAATCAGCTTCCTGAGGGGCGCCGGGAGATTGACGGTCCCCGGCTTTATGCGCTTGTCGTTCGTGGTCAGGGCCGCGGTCAAAAGGGGGCAAAGTTGGAGGTCCATCGCCGGTACATTGACATCCAGTATTCCATCACAGGTCCTGACGTGATCGGCTGGAAGCAAATTTCAGCTTGCCGTAACCCCGTGGAAGCCTACGACGAAGTAAAGGATATTCAGTTTTTCCTTGACGCATCGGACTCCTGGGTGACTGTACCGCAGGGAAGCTTTGGGATTTTCTATCCCGAAGATGCCCATGCCCCGATGGCAGCCGACGGGCCGATTCACAAGGTTGTCGTCAAGGTCGCTGTCGACTGGCAATAAACGTGGCGCATCGATAACGGCGTCGGCGTTGTGATAGAGACACTCCGGCTTCTGCGAGCCGGGTGTGCCGCGCATTGCCCTGCACTACCTGCTGTTAGGCCGCTGGCTTAGCGGGGCTCGGTCCGTCTGCGGATGAAGATCACGATCGCGCAGGAGAGGAGCCAGAACCCTCCCCCGATACCCATGACCCCGTATTCAGCCGGTGTGCCGCCTCCGAAGAACTTGACGAATCCCATCACCATTCCGAATAATCCGCCGAGGAAAAAAAGCCAAACCATGATGCTGAGAAGATTCTTTTCCATCTGATCCTCCTTCGTTTATTGAGGGACCGGCTGTCCGCCGATCTAGAGAGCCTCGACTCAGCCCATTTAGCCAGATAACAAGCAGGGGTGTCTGTCCTCCCACCCTCCTTCTTGGAGGCGGACGATAGCACTACAAGCCCTTGCGTTGGCAGCCACAGAAGTTTTACCAAGGATTTCTCGCTCATGCTACACCTAATTGGTTTCGTGAAAACAAGAAATCTTTCAGCAATCCAACCTTCGATATTATTTCGAGGGAGAACGGTGATGGGGCCACTTCAGGAGTTGGGTTCCGGCAGAATTGATCAGACCGGCAGGCAAG
>Ga0307372_10002949_pt1 | contig 27696 bp, 23 predicted proteins | sample OX1MG_FD_202533 | JGI IMG/M metagenome (GOLD analysis project Ga0307372, IMG submission 202533) | Soil microbial communities from Risofladan, Vaasa, Finland - OX-1 | ecosystem: Environmental > Terrestrial > Soil > Coastal area > Acid sulfate soil | place: Finland: Risofladan, Vaasa | collected... | reverse complement strand
TCGCATGGATGCAGAACTACCGCCGACTCGTCACGCGATGGGAATACAACATCGAAAACTTCCTCGGCTTCGTACAACTGGCGTGCCTGCTCATGATGCTCAGACATTTATGAGATGGGCTCTAGTCCTTTTGAGCCAACTTGAATGTTAGTCTTCGACTGGTTTAGGTTGCAGTCAGTATGCGGCTAGCCGCGTACTGACTGGCAAAATCGCTCGGGTTCCTCTCTCCGAGAGATCGGTGAGGACGGTTCCCATTGTATTCTTGTCGCCAGGTTTCGATAAGCTGTTTTGCCTCGGCGAGGGTTTCGAACCAATGCACGTTGAGGCATTCATCGCGAAAAGTACCATTGAACGATTCGATGAATGCGTTGTCGGTTGGTTTGCCGGCCCGCGAGAAGTCGATCTTGACGCCATTCTGATATGCCCATAGATCCATGGCCTGACCGGTGAATTCGCTGCCGTTATCGCAGAAGAGCAGGTTCGGTGTTCTGCCCTCGTGCTTCAGTCTGTTCAGCGTTCACACCACATCCTCTCCTCTCAGACTCTGGCCGACTTCAATTGCCACACTTTCCCGAGTAAAGACGTCTATGATCGGCAGGGATCGGAAGCGTCTGCCGTCCTGAAGCTGATCAGCCACAAAATCGAGGCTCCAGGCCTGGTCGGGTGCCGTGGCCACAAATCGTTCTTCACGATGACGGACCGCCTTTCTCCGCCGTTGTGGCCTCTTCTTCAAGGCCAATATCCTCCACCCTGTCGGGCGCGGTTCTTGCCGAAGACTAACATTTATCGTGGTGCAAAAAAGGCCGGGGCCGATCAGCTCTGATGTGTGCGGGTTTGCGGAAGAATGACACGGTAACCCTCTAAGTGGCAGGATAGACGACAGACGAATCGGTTGATTCGGCCGACGCGCCCGTGTTCCGGCGCGAGTCGGCGAAATCCAGGTCCTTAATTGTGGGAGGCACGGTTGACGAGCTTCAGGTTTCGAGCAGAGGCGGAAGGTCGCCAGTGGCGCGAGTTCTGCCTGGTTGTGTTGTGCATGATGATGTTTTCGATGAGTGTTGCGGCCCAGGCACGGAGGGGCGCAACCGCAAGAGAGCAGAAGATCACCGACCTTCGTGCACACATTCATCACGTCTTTGTCATCTATCAGGAGAACCGCTCGTTTGACTCCTACTTCGGCACGTATCCCGGAGCGGACAACCTGGCCACGGCGGAGGCGCGGGCGCACGGATTCCGCCAATACGATGCGCTGGGCCACACGTGGATTGCGCCCTTCCTGTTGAAGGCCGCCGACACCTCCGACGCCGATCACTCGCGGCCCGCGCTTCTTGCCAAGGTCGATCACGGCCGGATGGACGACTTCGTCAGCTGGGAAGAGACCAAACTTGTCAACGTTTCGGTGGCAAGCCCGCAGTTTGCGCGCCAGGTGGGGATGCTGACGATGGCGCACGAGGATTGCAGCACGATTCCGTTCCTGTGGATGTACGCACACAGGTTCGCGCTGTACGACCATATTTTTCAGGCGATGTACGGCCCATCGACGCCGGGAAACATCGATTTGATCGCGGGGCAGACAGGCCAGACACAGGCGGCGCGTCATCCCGGCGAGGCGTTCAAGTCGCCCTTCTCCATCGGCGAGCCGGTGGTGGACGACGCCAATCCGGATTTCGGTCCTTATGCGTCACCACACCAGGCAAAGGGGCCGTTCCAGAACGACCAGAAGTACGCGACGCTAATGCTCTCATTGAGCGGCCGCAAGGCGACTGAGGCAAAAATCGACGCAGACGAGGTGAAGGACGACATTAACGAACTCGCGCGACTGAACCACAAGGCGATCTCGTGGGCGTGGTACCAGGAAGGCTTCGGGAACGGCAAGGGCGACGACCATCCGGCGTACATCCCTCATCACAACGGCCCGCAATACTTTGGATACATTCGCCAGAATCCTTCGATGTGGGATGGCGAGCACGATCTGCTGGACTTCTTCAGCGTCATCCAGAAGGAGCAACTGCCGGCCAAGAGCGTGGTCTTTATCAAGGGCGGGCGTCGAAATCCTTTTGGATGGAAGCCCGCGAATCCGTCTGCGCAGGGAATTCTTGGCGACGACGATCATCCGGGATACTCCGATTCGCAGCTTTCGGAGTCGCTGGTGGCGAAGGTGGTGAATGCCATTGCGCGGAGCCCTTACTGGAAGGACTCGGCCATCATTGTTCTGTGGGACGACTCAGAGGGCTTTTACGATCACGTGCCGCCGCCGCAATTCGAGCAGTGCCCGGACAAGCACCCCTGCGGCGACGGACCGCGCGTGCCACTCATTCTGATTTCGCCGTATGCGAAATCCGGCGGGATTATTTCGAATCCGGGCGACCATGCGTCTTTCGCGAAGTTTCTCGAAGTGCTGTTCGACCTGCCTCCGCTGGCGACACTGCCGGATGAGAAGCCGTATATGCCCGAGGGTCCGCGCGATACGAATTCGCGTCTGACGGACTTGCTGGGCGGCTTCGATCCGGCGCGGCTGGCCGGAAAGAAGCCACCGATTCCAGCCACCCGGGCCGAAATTCCGGATGCAGTGGTCGATCATTTTCCGCCGGCCATGAGCTGCAAGGACACGGGCGTGACGCCGGTTGTTGTTCCGGGCGGATCGCTGACACCGCCGAAAGACTTTACCAATCCGATCCCCTGAGGGCGAAGGCCGCCGCAAGAGTGCGCGTCAGCGTTTGGGCAGGAGCTTCCAGATTTCAGGGTCCTCCTGCCCGAGCACCCAGGAGCAGAAGCCCTGGAGACCTTTCTGCTCGACGAGCTTGTACCGGTCTTCGAAGGTGCGAGCGTCAGTGAAGAAGATCCACTCGCGCATCTGGTCGCGATAGAAGTAGAAATCGGCGGAGTGGTCGACCGGATCCCACTGTACCTTTCCGTCGTAGGATTGGGCGAGAAGCAGAGCGTCGGGCGCGCTGATATAGTCGGCGGTGGGGTGCGGTTCGTAGTGGCCGGTGTGGGCGTCGAGCACGGGAGCGCCGGTGTACCAGTGGTAGCCGTAGAGAGGGATGCCGAGCGAGAGCTTGTCGCGGGGCACGAACTTGAGCGCGTAGTCGAGGTTGTCGAGGGTCCATTGCCAGCCGGCGACGGGCCCGGGCATGGTCCAGCGCGTGTGCTGGTCGTAGGTCATGAGGCAGACGAGATCGACGGATTTGGCGATGGCCGCCAGATCATAGGCGCCGCGCCAGTCGGTGTAGATCCATTTGGCAAACCCGCCCGCGCCGGGATAGCCGGGGGCATTGGGGACGGTGGCGATGGAGAGCTTGAGGCCGGCCTTGTGCATGGCGTCCGCGCTGCGCTGGACGAGCGCGGTGAGCAGGTTGCGATCGGTCCAGTCGATGTTCTCAAAGTCAAACTGGAAGCCGATGTAGCCGTGACGGCGCGACTCTCGAATCATGGCGGCGTTCATTTCGTCCTGCGCCGTGGTGCTGGAGGCGAGGGCATGGAACTTCTTTTTGTCGAAGAGGGCGAGGATGGGCATGACCGGAACTTTGCCCTGCGCGTGCTCGAGTACGAGCGGGTTGGGCGCGCCGGTGACGAGGCCATTCTCATCCACCTGGTACCAGGTGGGAACCAGCAAATCAATTTGTGCCGAGTGGGCCAGGAAGGAGCGGATCGCGCCGGGATCGTTTGTGAGGTAGAAGAGTGCGACGGGGCGGGCGTGAGCGGACGGAATGGCGAAAAGAGCGGCGCATACAAAGGAGAGCCAACGTTTCATCGTGTTTCCTTTTTTAACAGCTGCAACCCGGAGAGGGCTGGTGAAAATTTCCACGGAGAGCGAGGACGTTTGGAGCCGTTGCACGGCGAGCGCGCCGCGGCATGCGGGACGGAAGAGCCGCGCTGGACGGCAAGTCGTTCTTTTGGAAATATAATCGCTGCTGCCGTGGGCGAGGGAAGGAATGCAGAGCTGGGTGACAAGGCGAGCTTGCTTTGAACTGTGCGCCGAGACGGTGCAGGCGGCGAGAGCCGCGGAGAAGGGCGGTGCGGACCGCGTGGAACTGTGCGTGAATCTGGCCGTGGGTGGAACGACTCCTCCGCTGGTGATGACCAGGGATGTGATCGGTTCGATTTCGATTCCCGCGCATGTGCTGATTCGCCCGCGGGCGGGAGATTTTGTGTACACGCCGGAAGAGTTTGATCGGATGCGCGATGAAATTGGCGAGGCCAGGGAGGCGGGCGCGAGCGGAGTGGTTCTGGGAGTGCTGCGGGAGGATGGGCGCGTGGATGTGGAGCGAACGCGCGCGCTTGTGGAGGCAGCGCGGCCGATGAAAACTACGTTTCACCGAGCCTTTGATGAGGCCCATGAGTTGGGCGACGCATTGGAGGATGTGATTGCGACGGGGGCGGATTGGCTGTTGACCTCCGGCGGCAACGCCGACGTGCTGGACGGGGCGGAGGCGATTGCGAAGCTGGTGATCCAGGCAGCGGGAAGAATCCAGGTGATGGCCGGGGGCGGCTTGCGGCTTGCAAGCCTGCGGGAGGTGCGGCGCAGGACGGGGGTCGAATGGTTGCATGGGTCGCTGTTGCGCCGCGAGGAGAACGCGACGCGCGCAGCAGGGAGGAATACAGGAGAAGAGGCCGGCGGTGAGGAAGTGCGCGAAGAAGATGTGCGGGAAGTGATGCGATTGCTGCGCGAATAGGCAGACCTATCCCCGAGGGCGGGATGAGCTGGAAAACCGGCGGAGGAAGTGACTGGGAATTTCTCCGGCGAGGGAATTCGATGTGCGGGGCGTTCCGGCTACGGGGCATGATATGTTCGCATTACAGCAAGCGCAACCGATGGAAGTTCGGGCCGGTCTCCCGGAAAAAGCGGAGGCTGGACGGAGGGTCGAGGAGCCGCTGTAGCCGGACACGTTCCCGGTGATGTGCGCTATGCTGCCGAGCAAAGGAATCGACACTCATGCGAAATCGACTTGTGCTGTTGTGCCTGGTTGCGGCAGTTGCGTATGGCGCTGACGCGCATCATCTCCTCAGTGGCTACACGCCGGAACACTCGACGTCCGAGGTCCAGTGGGAGGCGAAGTTTCGCGCGCTTCCTCAGAAGGATCGTATACGAGAGAACGATAAGCGCATGTCGGCGCGGCCGCACCATACGGGCTCACCCTACGACAAGAACAACGCCGAATGGCTTCTTGCGCAGCTGAAATCGTATGGGCTGGACGCGAAGATCGAGCAGTTTTCGGCGCTGTTCCCCACGCCGAAGGAGCGCGAGCTTGAGCTGCTGGGTTCGCCGGTGTTCCATGCCACGCTCAGGGAGCCGCCGGTTGCTGGAGACCCGACCTCGAGCCAGACGAGCGAGCAACTGCCGACCTATAACGCGTATTCGCGCGATGGCGACGTGACCGCGCCGCTGATGTATGTGAATTATGGACGGCCCGAGGACTACCAGGTGCTGGAGCGGGCGGGAATCTCAGTGAAGGGCGCGATTGTGATTGCGCGCTACGGCATGAGCTGGCGCGGAATCAAGCCGAAGGTGGCCGCCGGGCACGGCGCGGTCGGGTGCATCCTTTATTCCGATCCGCGCGACGATGGGTACTTTGACGGCGATCCGTATCCCAAGGGGCCGATGCGGCCCGCCGAAGGCGTGCAGCGCGGCAGCGTGATGGATATGCCGGTGTATCCGGGCGACCCGCAGACGCCGGGCGTGGGTGCGGTGCCCGGCGCCAAGCTAATTCCACTGGACAAGGTGCAGACAATTACGAAGATTCCTGTGCTGCCGATTTCCTATGCGGATGCGACGCCGTTCCTGAAGGCGCTGGGCGGCGAGACGGTTCCGGCGGCGTGGCGCGGGGGGTTGCCGTTCACGTATCACTTTGGACCGAGCCAGGCGAAGGCGCATCTGCTGGTGAAGTCGAACTGGAACCGCGCGCCGCTTTACGACGTGATTGCGAAGATTCCGGGGTCGACCAATCCCGGCGAGTGGGTGATTCGCGGGAACCACCACGATGCATGGGTGAACGGCGCGGAGGATCCTTTGTCCGGCACGTCGGCCGAACTGGAGGAGGCACGCGCGCTGGGAACGCTGCTGAAGGAGGGTTGGCGGCCCAAGCGGACGATTATCTATTGCTTCTGGGACGGCGAGGAGCCGGCGCTGCTGGGTTCGACGGAGTGGGGTGAGGCGCACGCAGCGGAACTGCGCGCGCATGCGGTGGCCTACTTCAACTCGGACAGCAATGGCCGGGGCTACCTGTTCGTGGCAGGGTCGCACTCGCTGGAGCATTTCATCAACGAGGTTGCGAAGGACATTCAGGACCCGGAGACAAAGATGTCGGTGTGGAAGCGCGCACGACTGGTGGAGATTTCCCGCGCGAGCCCGGAGAAGCGGGCTGCAATCCGGTCACGGCCTGACCTGCGAATTCCGGCGCTGGGTTCGGGGTCGGACTACACCGTATTTATTGACCATCTGGGCATTGCGAGCGCGGATTTGGGCTATGGCGGCGAGGACAAGGCTGGCCAGTATCACTCCATTTACGACGACTATTACTGGTACACGCATTTTGAGGATACGGACTTCAGCTATGGGCGCGTGCTGGCAGAGACGGTGGGAACGATGGTGATGCGCATGGCGGATGCAGATGCGCTGCCGTTCCAGTTCTCGGATTTTGCCGACACGATTCACATGTATGTGGACCAACTGAAGGCGCTGGACGACCAGATGCGCGCACAGGCAAAAGAGCAGGACACTGAGCTTGCCGAGGGAGTGTACAAGGCTCTCTACGACCCGAAGAAGCAGATGGCTCCGCCGGAGCACGAGGCGATTCCGCCGTATCTGAACTTTGCGCCGCTGGAACAGGCGTCGGATGATCTGACGCAGGCGGCGAAGGAGTATGACCGCGCGTTTGCGGCGGCAGAGGGTGCGGCGCCGGCGGGGCTGAACAAGGACATTATGGAAACGGAGCGCACGCTGACGGACCCGGCGGGGCTGCCAAATCGACCCTGGTTTGAGCATCTCATCTATGCGCCGGGCTTCTACACAGGGTATGGAGTGAAGACGATTCCCGGTGTGCGCGAGGCGATTGAGCAGAAGGATTGGAAACAGGCCGACGCGCAGATCGTGCGTGTTTCCGCGGCGCTGGAGCACGAGGCGGCGCTGCTGAGGCATGCGACGCGCCTGTTGCCGGCTGCGGCGGCTCAGGACTAGAACCGGAGGGGGCTTTCCAGGGATAGGTCCCGCTGTTGCCAACGATTTCAATTCAACAGGCCTGACGGCCGGGCTATCTTTTGGAGGCCAAAGATGAAGACTTCAGTTTTTCGGCGAGATCGGCATGGTGTTTTGTGTCTTCTGGCCACATTGACGCTTGCCGCAGGGATGATGGGCCGCGCGCAGACTGCCGCGGACGTGACGGTGCTGCACTGTCCGCAACTGTTCGACAGCCTGAGCGGCAAGATGCTGGGGCCGACGACGGTGGTGATCTCCGGCGACCGCTTTGAGAAGGTGGAGGCGGGATTTGTGACTTCGGCGGGAGCGACGCCGGTGGAGCTGACCGGGCAGACCTGCCTGCCGGGACTGATTGACGACCACGTTCACCTGGATATGGAGTTCGGCAAGAACACCTATATGGAGGAGACGCGGCTGAATCCGGCCGACAATGCGATTCGCTCGACGCTGTACGCGCGGCGGACGCTGATGGCGGGCTTTACGACGGTGCGCAATGTGGGCGACTCGAATTACGACACGGTGGCGCTGCGCAATGAGATTGCCGAGGGGTACGCGACTGGGCCGCGCATCTTTACGGCGGGACCGGCGATCAGCACGACGGGCGGACACGCAGACTGGTCAAACGGGCTGAGCATGGCGCTGCAGGGGGATCCGGGGCCGCTGCAATCGATTATGAACGGGCCGGATGAGGCGCGGAAGGTGGTGCGGCTGCACTACAAGAACGGGGCCGACCTGATCAAGGCAATGGCCTCGGGTGGTGTGATGGACCTGGGCACGAACGGCGCGAATCCGCAGATGAGCGAGGAAGAGCTGAAGGCGCTGGTGGAGACGGCGCACGACTACGGTATGCGCGTGGCAGTGCATGCGCACGGCGCGGAGGCAATCCGGCGTTCGGTGCTGGCGGGCGTGGACTCAGTGGAGCACGGAACGTTCATGGATGATGAGGACATCCGGCTGATGAAGGAGCACAACACGTTCTACTGTCCGACGATTTATACGGCGATCTATGTGAGCGAGCAGGCGAAGAAAGGTGCGTATCCTCCGGCGGTGACGGCGAAAGCGCTGGGCGTGGGCCCTCAGATTTTGAAGACGGTGAGCAAGGCGTACAAGGCGGGGATCAACTTTGCGTACGGCACGGACGCGGGCGTGTATCCGCATGGGCAGAACTGGAGGGACTTTATCTATCTTGTGAAGGATGGGATTCCGCCGGCCTATGCGCTGCAGATGGCGACGATTCGCGCGGCTCGGCTGCTGGGGCATGACGACGAACTGGGGAGCGTGACGGCCGGGAAGTTTGCCGACCTGGTGTCGGTTCCCGGCAATCCACTCGACGATATCCAGGTGATGAGCAAGGTTGGTTTCGTGATGAAGGCCGGAGTGATTTACAAGCAGAAAGGCGTGCCGACGCTGGTGGAGGCTGCAGCGAAGTAGGGGCTGTGCGCTTTCGCCCGGCTGGAGTATCGTGCTGGTGGGCCAGATTTCGTGAGTGGAGTGTACGCATGCCTGTGCCGATTCCGTACGTTCACGCGGGAATTGGATTGCTGCTGGCGGTTTGCTCAGTCCCGCTGATCCTCGGAAGGGTTCCCATGAATCGCGGATACGGCATTCGAGTCCGGAAGGCAATGGTTTCGGAGGCGAACTGGCAGGCGATCAACCGATTTGGCGGCGTGGTGTTTCTGGTGGTGGGGCTGCTGCTGGTGGTGTTCGGTTATGTGTCGGCGGGAATGGCGCCGCCGCCGCGGAGCCTGTGGGCGCCGGCGTTCCTGGTGGTTCCGCTTTTGGTCGGCGGCATTTTGGTGGCGCTGCTGATCGGGGTGTACGCGGGAACGCTGCCGGACAAGTAGCAGAATTGCACTGATTTGAGTGCGCCGGGCGCGGCGGGGCTGTCGCGCACCCGCAGGTTTGGGCTATAGTGAGGACTCTCTGCGGAAGCCGGACGCGTCTTCTCCAGGAGGAATGTGCCGGAGCGCGCAGTGTTCGCCAGGGCCCACATTGGCCCGTAATCGCTGCTAGCAAGCGGGAGGAACCGATGAAGATCACCGACACGATCGCCATGGTGTTGAAGAGGAAAGGCACGGTCCAGCTTCTATCCATTGCGCCCGAGCGCGTGGTTTACGAAGCGCTGGAGATTATGGCAGAGCACGACATTGGTGCGCTTCTTGTTCTTTCAGAGGGAAGGCTGGTGGGCGTGCTGTCCGAGCGGGATTATGCGCGCAAGGGAATTCTGGAGGGCCACCACTCGCGGGATACGAAGGTGAGCGAGATGATGTCGAGCGCGGTCCACTCCGTGAGCCCCGAGCACACGGTGGACGCCTGCATGGGACTGATGACGCAGCATCGCATCCGCCATCTGCCTGTGCAGAAGGGCGACCAGGTGGTGGGAATCATTTCGATCGGCGACCTTGTTAAATGGGTGATTTCAGGCCAGGCGCAGGCGATTGAGGCGCTGGAGGGCTACATTTCCGGGGCATACCCGGGATAAGGCCGAGAAGAGGCTTGAGGGCTCAGCTGATGGGACGCTCAAGCGCGCCGGTAAGACTGGAGACATGCTCGACTTGATGGCTGCGGCACCAGGACTCCAGACCTGAAGCGATGCGCTCCACGGCGCGCGGATCCGCGTAGCTGGCCGTGCCGACCTGCACCGCGGTGGCGCCGGCGAGAAGAAATTCAACGGCATCCTCGGGCGTGACGATGCCGCCCATTCCGAGGATGGGAATTTTGACGGCATGAGCCGCCTCATAGACCATGCGCAGGGCGATGGGCTTGATGGCCGGGCCGGAAAGGCCGCCGGTGATATTGCTCAGGCGCGGCACGCGGGCTTCCGCATCGATGGACATGGCCAGTAAGGTGTTGACGAGGCTGAGCGCATCTGCGCCCTCAGTGGCCGCGATGCGCGCCATTTGCGCGATGGAGGTGACGTTGGGCGAAAGCTTGACGATGAGGGGGCGCGTGCTGACGGCGCGGGACTGGTGGACGAGATAGGCGAGCTCGCCTGGATCGGATCCGAATGCCATGCCTCCCGCGTGCACGTTGGGGCAGGAGACATTGAGTTCGTAAGCCGCGATGCCTGGGGCCTGATTGAGCCGCTCGATGACGGCAATGTATTCATTGACGGTGTGGCCGAAGACGTTGACGAAGACTTTGGCTTTGGGGTAGCGGGCCAGCGGCGGGAGTTTGCGCGTGACGAAGTCTTCGACGCCGACGTTTTGCAGGCCGATGGCGTTGAGCATGCCGGCGGCGGTTTGCACCATGCGAACGGGCGGGTGGCCGGTCATGGGCTGGAGGGAGATTCCCTTTGTGACGAATCCGCCGATGCGCTCGAGGGAGACAATCTCCTCAAACTCGATGCCATAACCGAAGGTGCCGCTGGCGGCGATGACGGGATTGGCGAGTTCGAGGCCGGCCAATCGCACTTTCATTTCGGGTTTCACGCGGAGCAGTCTTCCTTGAGCTTGAGATCGATGCCGGCTTCCGGTTTGGATGGGCCCGGGCGCATCCGCATGCAAATCGCGGTCTCCCAACCGGGCCTTCGCTTCATGATACCCGGCGCAACCCTGCGAAGCGGCCATGCGACAGAAAGGCAGCCTTGACGGCTGCCCCAGTGTTCCTGCGGAAAAGGGTTGGAATCAGGCTGTGACCGGCTCAGAGGCATTGACCTTGACGGGCGTGAGCCAGCCAAAGCGGTCAGGCTTGAGACCGTTGGCGATGGCGAAGAACTCGTCGGAGATGGTTTGCGTGATTTCGCCGGGCTTGCCGTCTCCGACGACGATGCGGTCAATGGAGCGTATGGGCGAAACCTCGGCGGCGGTGCCGGTGAAGAAAACTTCGTCGGCGATGTAGAGCATTTCGCGCGGGACGGACTGCTCAATGACGGTGAGGCCGAGGTGGCGGGCGATGGTGAGCACGCTGTCTCGGGTGATGCCGGAGAGGGCGGAGTTGGAAAGGGGCGGCGTGTAAAGCACGCCGTTGCGGACGAGGAAGATGTTCTCGCCTGAGCCCTCGCTGACGAGTCCGTTGACGTCGAGGCCGATGCCCTCGGCGTAGCCGTTGGCGTCGGCTTCCATGCGGATGAGCTGGGAGTTCATGTAATTTGCGCCGGCCTTTGCGAGTGCGGGCATGGTGTTGGGCGCGAGGCGGTTCCAACTGGAGATGCAGACATCCGCGCCGCCGTGGCCGGCGACATATTTGCCCCAGGGGAAGTTGGCGATGTAAATCTCCACGGGCGAGCCCTTGGGACTGACACCGATTTCGCCATAGCCGCGCAGGGCGATGGGGCGGATGTAGCAGGGAGCGACGCCGTTGGCCTCAATGAGGTCGACGACTGCGGCACAGAGCTCGTCCAGCGAGAAGGGAAGCGCCATGCGGTAAATCTTGGCCGAATCGATGAGGCGCTGCATGTGCTCGGGGAGGCGGAAGACCGCCGAACCCTGCGGCTGCGCGTAGCAGCGGATGCCCTCAAAGACGCTGGAGCCGTAATGGACGACATGGCTCATGACGTGGATGTTGGCCTGTTCCCAGGGGATGAGGGCACCGTTGTGCCAAATCTTGGAGGTGGATTGGATGGGCATGGGGTTAAGCGAGCTCCTTCGCCGCCTTTGAAACAACTTTGTTCCAGCGTACCGCGTTCCGGCGGCGGCTGTCATTACAAGGACGTTGGTTGGAAGGAGGCGGTTCCAGCTTTAGTAACGGGCGGGCGCGCGGAAGGGCGCGGAAGGAGGGCTGGAGTGCGTTTGCTAAGATGGCCTGTCTGCAGGGCGAGCCCGCGAAGCAGCGCGCGAAGGGAGAAGCGAGGATGAACCGGGACCGGAGACACTGCGGGAGAGCGCCGCAGATTCTTCGCAGCGACCTTTACTTCGCGATCTTCAAGGTATTTTCGCAGGCGGGGATTGAGATTCCGTTCCCACAGCGGGATTTGCACTTGCGCTCGATTTCCGTGCCGATTCCGCTGACACGCGAGGCAGGACGGCGCGCGCCGGCGAAAAGCGAGGCTGGCAGCGACAGGTCCCAGCTTCTGTGAGAGACAGATGAAGATTGCGCGCGACAAGGAATCGCGGAGACGATTGCCGGGATTGCTGGTCGCGGAGGGCTATTCGCGGCATCCGTTCGACACGGAGTTTGGCGTGCGGACGAGTGGGCTGGTTGCGGGCAGGCACCTGAAGAGCGGCCACCGGCACGACCGGCACGCGACGGCGTATTTCGGCGTGGCGCCGTCAGTTTTTGCAGAGTTGATGGCGCGTTGGCGCAGGAGCCGGCCCGGGATGCGCGTGGAGGAGTTTGCCTTTGTGGATGCGGGCGCGGGGATGGGGCGCGCGCTGCTGCTGGCGGCGGAAATGCCCTTCCGCAGCGTGACGGGCGTGGAACTGAACCCTACTTTAGCTCGGATTGCGCGGCGCAATGCGGCGCTGTGGAGGGCGGCTGGACGAGCGCGGAGCCGCACGAAGGTGGTGTGCGGCGATGTGACAGAGTTCCGGTATCCGGCGGGACACTGCGTGCTGTTTCTCTTCAATCCGTTTGGAGCGACGGTGATGCGCAAGCTGATGGGGAGCGTCGCGAGGCAGTTTGCGGAGAGGCCGGAGGAACTGGATTTGATTTATGTGAACAACGAGCAGGAGGGCGTGCTGGAGGGGGAGCTCGGATTTGCGCGGATGTTTGTGGGCAGCGTGAGCCGTTCGAGGGCGGATGCGCGGGCGGACAAGGCGATTCTGGGCAATCAGCCGGAGGGCGAGTATGCGTATGCGCGCTACGAGGAGTGTTCGACGTGGCGGTGGATGGGACGACCCGAGCGGAAGCACAAAGCGGGCGGATTTTCCTCAGGCGGGAATTGACGACCGCACGGCGCAAGGGGAACGCTTGTTGCCAAGTATCGCGACGCAACACGGTGCCTGCCCACGTGCACGCAGGGCAACGGAGGACGCAAGCGATTGGCGCGTGGATGGAGTGAAGACTTGAAAGAGCCGCATTTGATTTTGGGATTGGGTGAATTGTTGTGGGATGTGCTGCCGGAGGGACCGCGGCTTGGGGGCGCGCCGTCGAATTTTACGGTGATGGCGGGCAGGCTGGGCAATCACGCGGTGATTCTGAGCCGGATTGGAAGGGACGACCTGGGACGAAAGGCGGTGGAGGCGCTGGACCCGCTTCCGGCCGACATCGGGCACCTGCAGGTGGATCCGGCGCATGAGACGGGGCGGGTGACGGTGATGTTGAAAGATGGCCAGCCGGAGTACACGATTCATCAGCCGGCGGCGTGGGATTCGCTGGAACTTACGGACGATTGGGTGCAACTGGCCGAGCGTGCGGATGCAGTTTGTTTTGGGGCGCTGGCCCAGCGGAGCGTGGAATCCAGGCAGACGATTCAAACGCTGACGGCGCAGACATCGCTGGCCTGCGTGCGCGTCTTCGATGTGAATCTGCGGGAGCCGTTCTACTCCGGCGAGATCGTTCAGGAGTCATTGGAACTGGCGACGGTGGTGAAGATGAATGACGCCGAGGTTCCTTGCGTGCTGTCGCTGCTGGGGCTGCAAACGGAGGAAGAGCCGGGGACGGCTGCGCTGCGGAGAGGCGCGGGACGGCTGCTGGCAGAGTTTCCCACGCTGCACCTGGTGGCGGTGACATGCGGAGGGCATGGGAGCGTGCTGGTGACACGTGAGGCCTGGGACGAGCACCCGGGCATTGCGGTGGAGGTGGCGGACACGATTGGCGCGGGGGACGCGTTTACGGCGGCGATGACGCACTATCTGCTGCGCGGCGCGGATCTGGGGACGCTGAATGAGGCGGGAAATCGCTGGGGAAGCTGGGTGGCGTCGCAGAAGGGTGCGATGCCGCCGCTTGCGGAGCCGGTTCGGGCGGGAATCGCGGCGTCGATCGAGGGCTAAACGCGTGCGGCGCGCCGATGACGGCGGTGCGACGGCAGGATGCCGCACTGAGAGGGCCAAGGTGGCGCCTGGGTGGGCCATCCGGCCGCCAACGTGGGAATGACGGTACAAAGCGGGACCGGAATTTCCCTAAATGCATCGACAAATGCTTCTGTTCTCTTTTACCTTTGCATCAGATTCCGCGTGAGGCGGGCGCAGCGGCCGGCGCAATCGGCGTGCGGGAAAGATGGCCGGCAGAGGCGTTATCGGAGTGGTGAGACCGCGCAAATCCGCGAGCAGACTGACGGTGCCGCCGGAGGCCGAACCGGGAAGCCGGGTGGCCAAGCACCGCCGGGTCTTCGACCACCTGCTGGGATGCATTCAATCGGGTGAACTGAAGGCGGGCGACCGGCTGCCGAGCGAGGCGGAGCTGGGCAAGCTGTTTGATGCCTCGCGGATCACTGTGGCCAAGGCGGTGCTGGATTTGCAGCGCATGGGGCTGGTGACGCGTCGGCCCGGGGCCGGCACGCATGTGCAGGGGCAGCACCCGACCTTCGGGCGGACCTTCGGGCTGCTGATTCCTGAGCTTGGATTGACGGAGATCTTCGAGCCGATTTGCCACGGGATGATGCGTTCGCCTTTTGCGCGGCCGGACGCGCTGCTGTGGGGCAATACGTCGGCGACGGTGCGCGAGGCGGCCCAGGAAGCCGAACAACTGGTTCAATCGTTTATTGTGCAAAAGGTCTCCGGCGTATTCTTTGCGCCAATTGAGCAGACCAGCGAGAAGGACGCTGTGAACCGGCGGCTTGCGCGGACGCTGGAGCGGGCGCAGATTCCGGTGGTGCTGCTGGACCGCTGTTACATGCCGTATCCGGAACGCTCGGCGCACGACCTGGTGGGCGTGGACAACCGGCGGGTGGGTTACATTGCGGCGTCGCATCTGCTTGGGCTGGGCGTGAAGCGGCTGGTGTTCCTGGGCGAGGAGCACGCGGCGAATACGGTGGACGCGCGGATTGTGGGCGTGTACGAGGCCCTGCGGCACTTCGGCGTGGGGACGGAGACGAGCCCGATCTGGCGAGGCAGTCCGGAGGACGAGGGGTTTGTGCGCAGGATGCTGGAGAGGGCGAGGCCGGAAGGGATTGTATGCGCGAACGATCTGACGGCGGCGCGGCTGATGCAGACGCTGCTTCGGCTGGGCGTGGGGATTCCCGAGGAAATGCGGATTGTGGGCACAGACGACGTGAAGTACGCGAGCCTGCTGCCGGTTCCGCTGACGACGGTGCATCAGGATTGCGCGGGGATTGGAACTGTGGCCATGGCGACGATGCTGGAGCGGCTGGAACATCCGGAGCTGCCGATACGGGACGTGCTGGTGCCGGTGCGGCTGGTGGTGCGGCAGTCGTGCGGCGCGCACTTGAAGAAGCAGGCGACCGAGAACGGGTCGCACAGCACCGGACAGCACAGCCCAACGGGACACTGAGAGCGGGAGCAGCGTGATTATCAATCTTGCCAGACGCGCGCACGACCACAACTGGGAATTGGACCCGATTACACGGTCGCTGCTGGATACGGATTTCTACAAGCTGCTGATGCTGCAGTTCATCTGGAAGCATTTTCCCACGACCCATGCGACGTTTTCGCTTTTCAACCGGACCCTGGCGGTGCCGCTGGGCGAGGTGGTGGATGCGGAGCAACTGCGCGAGCAACTGGAGGTGGTGCAAAAGCTGCGCTTCCACAAATCAGAGCTGATCTGGCTGGCGGGCAACACGTTCTATGGGCACCGGGGGATTTTTGAGCCGGCGTTTCTGGAGTGGCTGGAGCGCGACTTTCGGCTGTCAGATTTCGAGCTGGAGATTCGGGACGGGCAGATTTCGCTGCGCTTCGACGGGCTGTGGACGGCGACAACGATGTGGGAGATTTATGCGCTGGCGGTGATTGACGAGCTGAAGACGCGGGCGAGCCTGAAGGATCTGACGGAGTTCGAACTGGACATTTTGTATGCGCGGGCCAAGACGCGGCTTTGGGAAAAGATGGACCGGATGCGCGGGGTTCCGGGGCTGAATGTGAGCGACTTTGGGACGCGGCGGCGGCATAGCTTTCTGTGGCACGAATACGTGGTGAAGGCGATGAGCGACGTTCTGGGCTCGAGCTTTGCGGGAAGCTCGAATACATATCTTGCGTACAAGCATGACCTGGAGGCGATCGGCACGAATGCGCACGAGCTGCCGATGGCGATGGCGGCGCTGGCCGATTCAGAGGGGGAGCTGAGGACGGCGCAATACAGGCTGCTGGAGCTTTGGCAGCAGAGCTACCAGGGCGAGCTGCTGATTCTGCTTCCGGACACGTTTGGAACGACGCAGTTCTTGCGCGACGCGCCGGATTGGGTGGCGGACTGGACGGGGCAGCGTATCGACAGCAAGGACCCGTTTGTGGCCGGCGACGAGTACATTACGTGGCTGAAGAAGCGCGGGCGCGACCCGGCGAAGAAGAGACTGATTGCGTCAGACGCGCTGGACGTGGACGTGATTCTGGAGCTGCATGCGTATTTTGGCGGGACGATGCGCAATGGCGCGAAGCCGGAGGATTTCCGGCGGGCGAGCGATTTTGAGGATCGCGAGCGATGGACGCCGGGGCGGCGGATTCGCATCAGCTCAGGCTGGGGAACGTTCCTGACGAATGATTTTCGCAACTGCAATCCGCGCGGGGACGAGAGCTTTTCTCCGGTGAGCCTGGTGTGCAAGCTGAGCGAGGTGGAAGGGCGGCCGGCGGTGAAACTCTCAGACAATTATGCCAAGGCGCTGGGGCCGGCGGAGGAGATTGCGCGCTATCGGCGGGTCTTCGGCGTGGAAGGCGTGGCGGATGTGCCGGTGGTGATCTGAGGCGAAACGGCACGGAACCGGGCCGGTGCGTCAGGCTAGTACGCGGCGGAGGACGTGCTGCCGACGGGTGGCGGCTGCGGCGGATGCTTCGACCGCAGATAGTTGATGATCTCGGAGACCTCCTTATCGCTGAGCGAATCGGAGAAGGGCGGCATCTTCTTTCCGCCGTTGAGAATCTGACTGGTCATCTTCTCCGGCGTCCACTGCTTGTCCTTGCGGATGTTGACGAGCGAAGGGGCTTTTTTTGTGCCGGCGCGATTGACGCCGTGGCAATGGGCGCAGCCTTTGTCGCGGAAGAGGCCGGCACCAGCGAGCTGGGCCTGCTTGTCCTTGTGGCCCCAGAGTGCGTGGGCGGGAAGAGAAAAGAGGGACGCCGTGACAAGCGCGGCGGTGAGCTTGAGAAGAGTAAGGGAAGATGCGTTCACGGGGAGTATTTTCGCATTTTGGAGTGGGAGCGCGCTCCATCGAAAGATTGAGGCGCGAGGGTTTGAGGAGTGAGGAACGACGAAGCGATGACGCAGGAAGAGAGACCGATTGCGGGCGGGCTGCGGGAGGAAATTTGCGCGCGGAATCGGAAACTGGCGCGGGGACGGGCGCATGTGGAGAGCTACGGCGAGGCGCCGGTGGTGGTGTATGCGCCGGAGGACGGGCGGCATGGGAATTTTGTGGATGCGTCGTATGCGGCGATTTGCGGGCGGGCGGATTGGATGCGGCGCTTCGACAAGGTGCACACGGGCGCGCGGGCACTGCCGAAGGCGGAGCGGAAGTGGAGGGAACTGGACTCGTGCGTGAGCTCGGATGCGCTGCTGATGAATGTGTTTTGCCATCCGGCGACGCTGAAGCGGGCGGAGGTGCGCCGGATGCTGGGCCTGCATCAGGATTTGGAGGCGGATGCGGAGCCGGAGTTCGGGTGGAGGGCGCGGGTTCCGCTGAAGAACGGGCGCGCAGACCGGACCGAGGTGGATATGCGGCTGGGAGATTTGCTGGTGGAGGCGAAGCTGACAGAGAACGATTTCCAGGTGCGCGAGGCGCGCGTGGTGGAGGCTTACCGGGATTTTGACGCGGTGTTTGAGCGCGAGCGGCTGCCGCGCGTGGCGATGCGCAGGACGCGGCGGCGGGCGGCGGCGGAGTTTCCGGAGGCGTTTACGCAGGAGTGGGAGGAAGCTGCGGAGGATGATGCGGCGGCGCGGGAGTTCCAGGCGGAGATTGCGGCGCGGGCGCGGGAGGAAGAGCCGTTCGAGGAGGGATTTGCCGGGTATCAGCTGATCCGGAATGTGCTGGCGGCGGAGGCGACGGGCATGCGGTTCTGCGTGGTGCACGACGGGCGGCGGGCGGACCTGCGGGAACAGTGGTTCCGGGTGATGGCTGCGGTGCGGCGGGCGGAGCTGCGGGTGCGGCTGACGGTGCTGACGTGGCAGGAGCTGGCGGGGGCGTTGGATGCGGAGCTGCGGGAATTTCTTGAAGTGAAGTATGGGATTATTAGCATATAATATTGAGTATAAATAGTTTATGTTTTAGTTTGCAGCCATCGGATGTCAGTTTTCGGTTGTGCGGCGGGGGCGAAGACGAGGCGAACGAGACCCTGTAATTGTCGGCAAAATGCCTGTGGAAAACTGCAAATTTTGTAGGGGGGGTGGGGGGGTAGGCTCCGCGATGCGGAGCCTACCCCCCAGCTTCTAGCTTCTAGCTGCCAGCCCCTAGCTTGTTCGTGGCGCAGCGGTCTGGTGCGAACCCACCCTTTCGCAGAGGACGCGAAAGGATGGGCCACCCGGTTCTCTCGTTCCAGTGTGACGGAATTCGCGATTTAATCGGCAAAGTTGGGCGAGATTTTTTTTGAGGGCAATTCCAGGGCTGAAGCCCCTCCTTCATGCGGCATTGAATTCAGGGGCCTGAAGGCCCCTGCTGCCTCCGGTGATTGCGGGGGTTCGTGCTTTCCCCTTCGCTCAAGTCCGGTCGCTCAGAATGTCAGTTCTTTTGGGGATTGGGACGGGATGGGCCGGGGTGGAGTGCGGGAAAAGCGACCGCAGATCTTTCGACTCCCTTCGCTGGCGCGACCTTCGCTCAAGATGACAGTGTTCGGTGGGGTTGCAAACGGTATGCTTTCCCACCCATTTCGCCCGCTGCGCGAGCGCCATGGATGGGGAACCGGCATTCGAGCTGCCCGCTCACGAGATCCGAGAGGGTGGAGGCGGGGTGAGGTTACATGTGGTCAAGGTGATGGAAGCCGGAGGTGCCGAGGAACATGAAGGAGAAGAGGAGGAAGTTGTAACAGGCGTGGACGAGGACGCTGCAGGCGAGAGAGCGGGTGATGAGCCGGACCCAGCAGAGGACGAGGCTGACGCAGATGAGGAGGAAAAAAGGGCCGAGGGCGTAGGAGGTCTGCTGGCCGTGCATGAGGGCAAAAGGGACGCTGGAGAGGACGGCGGAGAGGGTCATGGCGGGGAAGGACCAGACGGGGTGGCCGTTGGGGTCGAGCGGAGGGACGAGCGCGGCGGCGCGGGCGGAGGGGCGCAGTACGGTGGCGATCCAGCAGATGGCGAAGACGAAGATCCAGGCGGAGACGAAGAGGGCGCGGGGCACGATGTCGACGGAGTGATCGGGAATGAAGGCGAAGATGGGTAGGGCGAGAAAGAGATCCGCAACGATGCGGGCGAAGAGCGTGTGTGGAGGACGGTAGCCGTGGTCGGGCGGTTCAGAGAGCGTGAGCGCGGTGATCTGTTCGGCGATCCAGTCGTAAGCGGTGCAGAAGGCGGGCAGAAGGAAGCCGCGGAAGGCCAGCTCCTCAAAGAACGGGGCGAAGGTGACGCCGAAGCCGAAGAGGAGCCAGGCTGCGCCGGGGGTGCGGAAGAGGCGATCGATGGGCGCGTTGGAGGGGCCGGGCATGAAGACGCCGTTGAGCATGGCGAGGAGGAAGCAGAGGGCGGCGGCGGCGAAGAGGCGGTAGCGGAGGCGGAGAGCCGTGTGACCGCGCCAGTGAATGCCGCGGAAGAAGGATTTGTGCCAGAGAAGAGAGAAGATGGGCAGGCAGAGCAGGAGGGTGACGAGGTAGATGATGGCCTCGGTACCAAGGGTGTAGTGGATGTCATCGGCGGCCTGCCGGAGGCCGGTGACGCCGAAGAGATGGAAATGAAGGGCGAGGCGGGCGAGGACAGTGGCGCAGAAGAGGCCGCAGGTGGCGAGGAGAGCGAGCAGGGCCGCGTGGCCGAAGTTGGGGATACGCTCGTCGTGTGGAGCGTAGGCGATGAAGGACTGAAAGAGAGCGGGCTCGGGTTGGTGGAGCGGTTGCGGGGATTCGATGACAGCGAAGGGATCGGGCGCGGCGGATTCATGCGGCGCGGGTTCGACGGGGACGAAGGGGTTGGACCACTCGAGCTGGGGCGCGTTGGGCAGCGGCTCGGCAGGTTGGGGCGGGGCAGGATCGGGCGGAGTGGGTGCGGGGGGATCCTGTGGGTCGCTGAAGGGGAGTTGAGGCTGATCGGGGTCCTGCGGAGGCAGGGGTGTCATGCGTTCACCGGCTTCCCGCGTCGTGCGGAGGATTTTTTGGCCGATTCTTTGGCGGGCAATTTTGCGGCGCGGGGGCGCCTGGCGGGCGCGGTGGATGCGTTGGCGGCGGCAGAGTCGGGATCGGCGTCTTTGTCGATGACGAGGTCGTCGCCGGGGAGGTCGAGCGGCTGGAGCTTGCCGTTGGCAGAGGCGTAGTAGCGGGCGAGGAACTGTCCGGTGAAGGAGCCGGGCGTGGCGGCGATGCGCGCGGGACGGCCGGTGGCGACGAGGCGTCCGCCGTTTTCTCCGCCTTCGGGACCGAGGTCGAGGATCCAGTCGGCGTTGCGGATGACGTCAAGGTTGTGCTCGATGATGATGACGGAGTTGCCGAGGTCGGCGAGGCGATGGAGGACCTCAAGGAGCTTGCGGACGTCGTCGAAGTGGAGGCCGGTGGTGGGCTCGTCGAGGAGGTAGAGGGTGCGGCCGGTCTGGCGCTTGGAGAGCTCGCGGGCGAGCTTCATGCGCTGGGCTTCGCCACCGGAGAGAGTGGTGGCGCTTTGGCCGAGGTGGACGTAGCCGAGGCCGACATCGACGAGGGTCTGGAGCTTCTGGCGCACCTGGGGAACGTCGGCGAGGACGGGAAGCGCGTCTTCGATGGTGAGGTCGAGGATGTCTGCGATGGAGTGGCCGTGGAATTTGACGGCGAGAGTTTCCTGGTTGTAGCGGCGGCCGTTGCAGACTTCGCACTGGACGTAGACGTCGGGCATGAAGTTCATTTCGATGCGGCGCTGGCCGTCGCCCTGGCACGCTTCGCAGCGTCCGCCGGCGACGTTGAAGGAGAAACGGCCGGGCTTGTAACCGCGCTCGCGCGACTCAGGAAGCATGGCGAAGAGGTCGCGGAGGGGCGAGAAGACCTGAGTATAAGTGGCGGGATTGGAGCGCGGGGTGCGGCCGATGGGGGACTGATCGATGCGGATGACCTTGTCAATTTGCGCTGCGCCGGTGAGTTCGTCGTGGTTGCCGGGCTCCTCGCGCGAGCCGTAGAGCTGCTTGGCGAGGGAGCGGTAAAGGATGTCATTGATGAGGGTGCTTTTTCCGGAGCCGCTGACGCCTGTGACGACGGTGATGACGCCGAGAGGGATGCGGATGGTGAGGTCGTGGAGGTTGTGCTCGCGGGCGCCGGTGACGGTGAGCCACCTGCCGGTGAGGGGGCGTGGTTTTTCGCGGTGGAGCATGCCGGCGGAGCCGGAGAGATAGCGGCCGGTGAGGGACTGGGGGCAGGCCATGATTTGCGCGGGCGTGCCCTGGGCGACGACGTGGCCGCCGAGGCGACCCGCGCCGGGGCCGAGGTCGAGGACGTAGTCGGCGTGGCGGATGGTCTCCTCATCGTGCTCGACGACGAGGACGGTGTTGCCGATGTCTCGGAGCTGCTGGAGGGCCTGGATGAGGCGGTTGTTGTCGCGCTGATGGAGGCCGATGGAGGGTTCGTCGAGGACGTAGAGCACGCCGCGGAGGCGCGAGCCGATTTGGGTGGCGAGGCGGATGCGCTGGCCCTCGCCGCCGGAGAGCGTGGAGGCGTTGCGGTCCAGCGAGAGATAACTGAGGCCGACGGCGCAGAGGAATTCGAGACGCTCGACGATCTCGCGGCGGATGCGCTCGGCGATGAGGGATTCGCGCTGAGTGAAGACGAGCTCGGATGCGGCGGAGAAGGCGCGGTTGAGCGGCAGGGCGGTGAAGTCGGCGATGGAGAGGCCGCCGATTTTGACGGCGAGGGACTCGGGGCGGAGACGCTTGCCGCGGCAGGCGGGGCACGGGGTCGCGGACATGTAATTCATCATGTACTCGCGGAAGCCTTCGCTGCGGGCCTCCTGGATGGAGTCGCGGAGATGGGCGAGGATGCCGTGGAAGCCGGTGCGCGGGCCTTCGCCTTTTGGGGGACCGTAGATGAGGATGTGCTGCTGTTTGGCGGGCAGCTCGTCAAAGGGGGTTTTGAGGTTGATTTTGTAGCGCTCGGCGGCGAGATGGATGAGGCGGACGAGGTATTGCGACGCGGATCCGGGACCGAGGCCGCCGTCGAGCAAGGGCTTGTTCCAGTCGGTGATGATTTTGGCGGGGTCGAGGTCGTAGATCGAGCCGAGGCCGTGGCACTCGGGACATGCGCCGAAGGTGGAGTTGAAGGAGAAGCTGCGCGGCTCGAGTTTGGGGACGTCGAGGCCGCAGTCAGGACAGGCCATGGAACTGGAGAAGAGCTGCTCGGCCGGTTGATTGGCTGTGGAGCCGGCGAAGGCGACAAGGACGAGGCCATTGGCGAGCTGGAGGGCCTTGGAGACGGCGGCTTCGAGACGTTTTTCGACGGAGGGTTTCCGCCCCGCGGACGAAGACCTGTCCGAGGGGGCACTGGGCTTTTGCCCAGCGGATGAGGATTCCTTTCCCACCCTTGCCGGCGATGATGCTGCCGTCAAGGATGGGACACCGAGGGTCTTCGAGGATGGAGCACCCGTACTGGGCTTATGCCCCGCGGACGTCGGAGCGGCGGGCGTTGTTTCCGGCTTGACGAGGACGCGATCGACGATGGCCTCAAGGGTGTGGTTCTTGCGCTTGTCGAGGGCGGGAGGGTCAGAGGGGTCGATGAGTTCGCCGTCGACGCGGGCGCGGAAGCCCTGCTGGTCAAGCTGGTCGAGGAGGTCTTTGAACTCGCCTTTGCGGCCGCGGACGATGGGAGCCATGACGGTGACGCGCTCACCGGAGCCGAGCTGGAGGATGCGCTGGACGATCTGGTCGGCGGTCTGGCGGGCGATGGGGCGGCCGCAGTTGGGGCAATGGGGCGTGCCGATGGAGGCGTAAAGAAGGCGGAGGTAGTCGTAGATTTCAGTGATGGTGCCGACGGTGGAGCGGGGACTGCGGCTGGTGGTCTTCTGCTCAATGGAGATGGCGGGTGAGAGGCCCTCAATGGAGTCCACGTCAGGGCGTTCGATCTGGTCAAGGAACTGGCGGGCGTATGCGGAGAGGGTTTCAACGTAGCGGCGCTGGCCTTCGGCGTAAATGGTGTCAAAGGCGAGGGAGGATTTGCCGGAGCCGGAGAGGCCGGTGACGACGGTGAGTGTGTTGCGGGGAATGCGAACGCTGACGTCGCGCAGATTGTGCTGGCGCGCCCCCCGCACCGAGATGTGAGTGATGGACATGGCTAGAGCAAAACCAGGGTTGCTGTGTTCTTGCGGGCTAAATCCAAGGTCGCCGCGCCCTGTTGATCCCACCCCAACGACGAAGACCTGTCGTTGGGGACCCCGGGTTGGTTGCGTCGACCTTAACGTGGTGGTTTCGGGTTACACCTACCCTGGTTTCGCTGAAAGGCAAAGAGGGCAAGGAGGGTGTTACCGGAGTGCGTCGGGCCATCTATTAATCGGCATGCCTCATGAGGTATTCTATTTGCCAATAGAAACAAGGGTCAACGCGACAGTTCTTTGCTGCCACACTTGCTGGATTGGCTTTACTCTTGCCTAGGAATTCTCAGGTCCGCGCACGAAAGAGCGGGAAGTTGCCGAGAGCGAGTGGACTGAGGCAGGAGCGATGGCGGATTTCACGAATTTGATTTTGCTGGTATGCGCGTCGCTTGGCGCGATGGCGTTTGGCGTTCTTTCAGCCTACGCGGTGCTGCGCGGGGCGTTTGCGCTGATGCGGCCTACGGGCCAACGGCAGGCGGTAAAGACGCGGACGGAGACGGCGCGGGACGCGGTGTAACAGCGCCGGACTTGCCTGTGAATGAACCGGGCGGCCGGAAGAATTCAAAAAAAAAGAGAACAATCAGGGTTGCGGGTTGGGTGAGTTGGGGTTCCCCTGCTGTTGCTGTTGCTGTTGCTGTTGCTGTTGCTGTTGCTGCTGATGGAGCTGCATCTCGCGGCGGCGCTCCATCTCTTGCATAACCTGCTGCGGCGTGCGGACGGGCGGGCTGGGCTGGAAGCCGGGCGCGTTGGGGTCAATGGGGGGCTGGGGCTCGGAGTCCGCGGGATAGCTGTTGACGTCGTTGCTTACCTGCGTGGGAGGCGGCGCGGCCGGCGCAGGGCCGGTGGGGCGTGCGCTGAGGACGATGCGGGTAGGCGGGCTGGAGCCGCGTCCGCCGAGGATGAGCACGTTGTAGCCGGAGCCGGTGAGGATTTCGGAGAGGATTTCGCGGGCAGGGCCAGGGCCGTATTCGCCGAAGACGCGCTGGTCGGCGGAGAAGCCTTCGACCTGGACGCCGGTGGCGACGGAGATCTGGTGGAGGAGGTCCGCGAGGCTGGAGTTGGAGGCGACGACGGTGAGGCCGCGGCTGTCCCATGTGACGCTGGCGGGCTGAGGCTGGCTGTTGACGGGCCAGTTGGGTGTTGGCGGCGCGGGCGGCGGGATGGGCGCGGGGGGCTTCTTTTCAACAACGCGGCGGACCCGGCGCGTTTGGTGGCGGCGCGGTTGGGGATGGGCGGTGGTGACGGCGGCTGAGGCTGCGGGCGCGACAGCGAAGAGGGATGCGCACAGAATGAGGGCCGGCAACGTCCAACGAAGATGCGCAGGGATATGGCGCGGGATGAGAAGGAACGCGAAGGCACGCCGGATGGGAATGCGCATGGGAATCGGCTCCCCGGACCGATGGAGTACGGCGGCGAAGCGCGCCGCAGTACTGTACTAGACTAACAGTGGCCCACGACCGCTCAAAAAAAGAGGGTTTGCGGGCAGAGAGGGAATTGCGTCGAGATGCGGGCAGTGGGGATGAGATGGGCGATGGTTCTGCTGCTGCTGAGCGGCCCGGCGGCATGCCTGGCGGCAAGCTGTTCGACGCAGGCGGAGATGTCCACGCAGGACCGGGATTTGCTGGCCGGAGCGGGGCAGCGGCTGGTGGACGCGATTGTGCAACAGAACTACGGAGCGCTGCAGGCAAGCCTGCTTCCGCAGGCGGATCAGGACTGGAGCGGGATGCAGGCGGCGGTGGAGAACGGCGCGGCGTTTATGAAGGGCGGCAAAGCGCAGATTGAGGAGATGTATCTGCTGGACGCGACGGACGGGACGACGCCGGCGGACCAGCAGTTTTTCTGCTCGAATGCGAGCGGATCGCTGACGGTGACGCTGACGATGCACGCGCTGCCGCCGGCCAAATATGCGCTGGTGGTGGCGGATGCGGCGGGCGCGAAGCTGAAGGGGAAGATGGGGCTGGTGCTGGTGTGGGACCCGACGGGCAGCGTGCCGGCATGGAAGCTGGGCGGGCTGACGGTGCGGCAGGGAGCGATCGACGGGCACGACGGCGTGTGGTGGTGGCGGCAGGGTCGCGCTCTGGCGGCATCTGGCACGCCGTGGGCTGCCTATTACAGCTATGAGATGGCGCGGACGCTCTTGCTGCCGGTGGATTTTCTGTCGTCGCCGAACCTGGAGAAGCTGAACCACGAGCAGGCGGAGATTCAGAATGGGCCGGCGCACGCGTTCCCGCTGACGGTGGGGGACGGCGCGCGGACGTGGAAGATTGAGGGCGTTGAAGTGGACACCTCCCTGCACGAGGCGGACCTGAGAGTGACGTATGACTCGCTGGGCATGACGGACCCGGCGGCGGCGCGGACAGAGGCGACAGCGGTGCTGAGCGCGCTGCTGAAGGCGCATCCGGATTTGCGGGCGAACTTTCATGGGCTGTGGGCGTACGCGGTGCGGGACGGGAAGGCGACGCCGGTGATGGAGCTGCCGATGAGGCAGATTCCGTGACGATGGCCGTAGGGAATGGGGAGTAGTAACGAGACCCAAGGATCAGGGGTTGCACGGGAGGCAGGAAGAGTGCCTATCTCCATCGCGCTTTTGTTGTGCGTTCCGATAGGAATCGTGTTCTATTACGAAGGGCGCTGGCTTATCCGCTGGTCAAAGGGTCGATTTGAGTGGAAAGAACGAAGAGCGGCGGTTACGTATGCCGTGTTCGGTGGACTGATTATTCCCATCATTTATTTCGCCGCAATTTTGGGAGAGGAGTTTTCCGGAGAGTTGGAAAAGATGTTTGCAGCATGGTACTCGATAGTTGTTGGAGCAGGGGTAGCGGCACTTGCTGGTCGAGTATTCGTGCATCAGACGAAGGATGGTAAATGACATTGGAAGAGCTGATTGATTTGCGATCGGATACGGTGACGCGGCCGACGCCGGAGATGCGCGCGGCGATGGCGGCGGCGGAAGTGGGCGACGACGTGTATGGCGAGGACCCGACGGTGAACCTGCTGGAGAAGCGGGCGGCGGAGGTGTTTGGGCGGGAGGCGGCGCTGTTTGTGCCGACGGGGACGATGGGCAACCAGATCGCGATCCGGCTGCATACAGAGCCGGGGCAGGAAGTGATCTGCGAGTCGCGGGCGCACATTCTGGACTGGGAGATGGCGACGACGGCGGTGTTCAGCGGCTGCGTGCTGCGGACGGTGACGGCGGAGACGGGGACGCTGACGTGGGAAGACATTGAGCCGGTGATTTTTGGGCGAGGGAATCTTCGCGCGGCGACGGGACTGATTGAGCTGGAGAACACGGCGAACATGGCGGGCGGCCGGGTGTACGACCAGGCGACCATGGATGAGATTTGCGCGCGGGCGAAGGAGCGCGGGCTTGCGGTGCATCTGGACGGGGCGAGAATTTTCAACGCGGCGACTGCGCTGGGCGTGGACGTGAAGACGCTGACACGGGGATTTGACACGGTGATGTTCTGTTTGTCGAAAGGGCTGTGCGCGCCGGTGGGATCAATGCTGGTGGGGCGGGCCGAGCAGATGGACCAGGCGCGGATTTATCGCAAGGCACTGGGCGGCGGAATGCGGCAGGTGGGTGTGCTGGCGGCAGCGGGACTGATTGCGCTGGAGCGGATGCCAATGCGGCTGCATGAAGACCACGCGAACGCGAAGCTGCTGGCCGAGGCGTTGGAGACGATGGAAGGCGCGGAGATTGACGCGACGACAGTGGAGACGAATATTGTGATCTTCCGACTGAGGGGCGAGCAGACGGCGGCGGAGCTGGTGGCGCGGCTGAAGGCGCGCGGGGTGCTGGCGAGCGCGGTGGGACCGAAGGCGCTGCGGCTGGTGACGCACCACGACGTGAGTCGTGCGGCATGCGTGAAGGCGGCTGAAGCGCTGGCGGAGGAAGTGGGCGTTGCGAAGGTGGCCTGAGCGGGATCAGGCCGCGGCAGTACTAGGCCGTATCGACATATAGCCTCAGGTGCAACCATGCGCAGGCGAGGGCGACCAGGGCGTGGAAGCAGGCTTTTGATTTTTCGTATCGCGTGGCGAATCTGCGGAAACACTTGAGTCTGCTGAAG
>Ga0307372_10002947_pt1 | contig 27698 bp, 27 predicted proteins | sample OX1MG_FD_202533 | JGI IMG/M metagenome (GOLD analysis project Ga0307372, IMG submission 202533) | Soil microbial communities from Risofladan, Vaasa, Finland - OX-1 | ecosystem: Environmental > Terrestrial > Soil > Coastal area > Acid sulfate soil | place: Finland: Risofladan, Vaasa | collected... | reverse complement strand
GCCACCCTCGGGCTGGCGGACGGACGAGCCGAGGCCTGGGGCTGTGACCTATCGGAGGAGTACGTGCGAATCAACGCCGACTACACCACATGACGCTGACGGTCGAAGAGCGCGCCAAGGTCCTGGTCGAGGCGCTGCCCTACATCAAGCGGTTCCACGGGCAGGTCGTGGTCATCAAAGTGGGCGGGAACGCGATCGAGCAGGCGCGCGATGAAACGCTGCTCGACGTCGTCCTGCTTCGCTACGTGGGGATGCAACCGGTCCTCGTCCACGGCGGCGGCCCGGAGATATCCGCCATGAGCGAGCGGCTCGGCCTCACGCCGACGTTCAAGAAAGGCCTGAGGATCACCGACGACAAGACCATGGAGGTCGTGAAGATGGTGCTGACCGGCAAGGTCAGCCCGGACATCGTCGCGGCGATCCACCGCCTGGGCGGCCAGGCTGTCGGAATGAGCGGCGAAGACGGGCCCACGATCATCGCCGAGGCCCTCGATGAGTCGATGGGCTTCGTCGGACGGGTGACGCAGGTGAACAAGGAGCCGATCACCGCGTTGCTGGGTCGCGGCTATATCCCTGTCATCGCCTCGATCGGTCTCGGCTACGACGGCCACGCTTACAACATCAACGCCGACACCGTGGCGGCGGAGATCGCGGTCGCGCTGAACGCGGCCAAGGTCATCCTGCTGACCGACGTGCCGGGAGTCCAGGGCGTCGACGGGCAGGTGGTGGCGGTGCTCTCGCGCGAGGACGCGCGCCAGCGCATCGAGGCCGGCGAGGTGACAGGTGGAATGATCCCCAAGCTCGAGGCGTGCATGCGCGCTCTGGACGGCGTGCCGCTCGCGCACATCGTGGACGGCCGAACCAAGCACGCGCTGCTGCTCGAGCTGTTCACCGAGGCCGGGATCGGGACGATGGTCACGCCGTGAGCGCGCACGTCGAGTCCACGCCGGAGCTGGCCGAGCGCTATCTGATGCAGACGGGTCGGCGCCTCCCGTTGACGCTGGTCCGCGGGCAGGGGTGTCTCGTGTACGACGAATCCGGACGCGAGTACCTCGACCTGGTCGCCGGGATCGCGGTGAACCTCCTCGGCCATGCGCACCCGGAGGTCGCGGCCGCCGTCGCCCGCCAGGCGTCGACGCTGATCCACACCTCGAACCTCTACTTCACGCACCCGCAGGTCGAGCTCGCGCGCCGCCTGGTCGAGCTGTCGTTTCCGTCCCGGGCATTCTTCTGCAACTCGGGAGCCGAGGCCAACGAGGCCGCGATCAAGATCGCCCGCAAGTGGGGGACGCGTCACCGCGACGGCGCCTTCGAGATCATCACGACCACGGGCTCGTTCCACGGCCGCACGCTCGCCACGGTCACGGCGGGCGGACAGCACAAGTACTCCGACCCGTTCAAGCCGCTGCCGGAAGGCTTCGTGCACGTGGCTTACAACGACCTCGACGCCCTCAAGTCGGCGACGGGCGAGAAGACTGTGGCGGTGATGCTCGAGCCTGTGATGGGCGAGATCGGTGTCATCCCTGCAGCTCCGGGCTACCTGGAGGGCGTGCGCGAGTGGTGCGACAGCCAGGACCTGCTCCTCATCCTGGACGAGGTCCAGACGGGGCTCGGGCGCACCGGCAGGTGGTTCGCGCACCAGCACCACGGGATCACGCCGGACGTGATGACGCTGGCCAAGGGGTTGGGTGGCGGGGTGCCCATCGGCGCCTGCCTGGCCGCACCGCGGGCGGACGTGCTCGAGCCGGGCGACCACGGGACGACCTTTGGAGGCAACCCGCTGGCGTGCGCGGCAGCGCTTGCCGTCCTCCACGTGGTGGAGCGGGACGGGCTCGTCGGCCACGCCGCCGAGATGGGGGACATGCTGCACTCCTCGCTGGGCAGCCTTGGCGCCAAAGACGTCCGCGGGCTGGGCCTGATGCAGGCCTTCGAGTTTGCCGAGCCCCGAGCCAAGGTGTTCCAGCAGGCATGCCTCGAAGCGGGCCTCATCGTCAACGCGGTCGACGACCACTCGGTGCGCCTGGTGCCGCCGCTCATCATCACCGCCGCCCAGGTCGAGCGCGCCCAGGCCACCATGGAGCAGGCCGCCCGTTGACCGCCACCAAATCAGAACGTCACAGCGCCATTCTCGAGCTGGTCAACCGCGGCTCGGCCCACACTCAGCAGGACATCGCGGTGGCGCTGGCGAGGCGTGGCGTCCGCGCGACTCAGGCCACCATTTCCCGCGACATCCAGGAGCTCGGCCTGGTGAGGTCGGGTAGTGGCTACCGCAGCTCGGCGGCGCTCGTCAGGGAGCTGGTGCTCTCCGTCGAGCTCGTTCAGCCGCTGGCCGTGATCAGGACCCCGCCGGGCACGGCCAACCTGGTCGCGCGGCGCATCGACGAGGCGGCCCTTCCAGGCATCGCCGGCACCGTCGCCGGGGATGACACGATCATCGCTGTGCTGCGCAACGCGGGCGCAGCGCGCGCCTTGAAGCAGCTGCTGGCCGATGCCGGATAGAAAGCTCGTCCTCGCCTATTCGGGCGGCCTCGACACCTCGGTGGCGATCCGCTGGCTTAAGGACAAGGGCTGGGACGTGATCGCGTTCACGGTCGACCTGGGCGAGAAGAAGGACCTCGACGCGATCCAGGCCCGCGCGCTGAAGATCGGCGCCTCGGCGGCGTACGTCGCCGACGGCCGCGCGCCCTTCCTCCAGCTGTTCGTCTGGCCATCGCTGCAGGCGGGCGCGGTTTACGAGAAGGAGTACCCGCTGGCCACCGCGCTGGGTCGCCCGCTGATCGCTGCCATGATGGTCGAGGTGGCGCGCCGTGAAGGCGCGCAGGCCATCGCCCATGGGTGCACGGGCAAGGGCAACGACCAGGTCCGCTTCGACGTCGCGGCCGCAGCGCTCGCCCCCGAGCTCGAGGTGGTGGCGCCCGTCCGCGAGTGGGGCATGAACCGCGACGACGAGATCGAGTATGCGACCAGGTACGGCATCGAGGTGCCGGCGACCGTGCGCTCGCCTTACTCGACCGACGAGAACCTGTGGGGCCGCTCGATCGAAGCGGGCGTCCTCGAAGACCCCTGGGCCGAACCGCCCAAGGACGTTTACGCCTGGACGAAGGATCCTCGGCAGTGTCCCGACGAGCCGGTGTACGTGGAGATCGGCTTCAAGCAGGGACTGCCGGCAACGCTCGACGGGAGGCCGGCCAGCGCGATCGAGCTGGTGACCACGCTCAACCGCATCGGTGGCGAGCACGGGGTGGGACGCATCGACCACCTGGAGAATCGCCTGATCGGGATCAAGTCGCGCGAGATCTACGAGGCGCCTGCCGCCGTGCTCCTGCTGCAGGCCCACCAGGCCCTAGAAGACATAACTTTGCCCAAAGAGGTCGCACGGTTCAAGGACCTGGTCGCGCAGCAGTGGGCACAGATGGTCTACGACGGCCTGTGGTTCAGCCCGCTGCGGGACGCGCTCTACGCGTTCGTTGACGAGACGCAGCGCCACGTCACAGGCGACGTGCGGCTCAAGCTCTACAAGGGGTCCTCGCAGGTGGTTGGGCGCAAGGGTCCGCTCCAGCTGTATCAGCTCTCGCTCGCGACCTACGGGAAAGGAGACGCGTTCGACCAGTCGGCGGCGGCAGGCTTCATCAAGCTCTGGGGCATGGGCGTTCGCACCTCCGCCCAGGTCCAGGGCCGGCTCCACGCTCGCGAGCTGGGCAACCTGCTCGGCGACGTGAAGAGGCTGACGCCATAGCGGGCGCCAAGCGCACCACCAAGCTCTGGGGCGGGCGCTTCAGCCGCGGCCTGCTGCCGGAGCTGGAGCGCTTCTCCTCCTCGCTCGAGATCGATTTCGAGCTGTACCCGTACGACATCGCAGGGAGCATCGCCCATGCGCGCGGACTGGTCGCCGCCGGTTTGCTGACGCATTCGCGCCTCACGGCGATCGAACGTGGGCTGCGCCGCATCAAGAAGGAGCTCGACGGCGGAGAGTTCAAGTTCGCGCCCACCGACGAAGACATCCACACGGCCGTCGAGCGGCGGCTCACCGAGATCACGCCGGCAGGCGCCTCGTTGCACGCCGGCAGGTCGCGCAACGACCAGGTCGCGCTTGACCTGCGCCTGTACTGCCGCGCGGCCGCTTCGGAGGCGATCGCCGGCGTGGCGGAGCTCGCTGCGGCCCTTGCCTCGAGCGCGGAGGCGCACGCCTCCTGGGTCATGCCGGGGTACACGCACCTGCAACGGGCCCAGCCGGTGACGGTGGGTCACCACCTCCTTGCGCACGCCGAGCCCCTGCTGCGCGACGCCGAGCGTTTCCGCCACGCGTACGAGTCGGCGGACGTGATGCCGCTGGGCTCGGGCGCACTGGCCGGCTCGACACTTCCCCTGCGTCGCGAGCGGGTGGCTCGCGAGCTCGGCTTCGCACGCCTCACCGCCAACAGCATCGACGCCGTGGCCGACCGCGACTTCGCCCTCGACCTCGCCTACGCGTGCGCATGCGCATCGCTGCACCTGAGCCGCCTGGGCGAGGATGTGGTGCTCTGGGCGAGCTCGGAATTCGGCTTCGTGAAGCTGGCGGACGAGATCGCCACTGGCTCGAGCCTCATGCCGCAGAAGAAGAACCCGGACATCGCAGAGCTCCTGAGGGGGCGCGCGGGCCGGGCCCTCGGTGCGCTGGTCGCGCTCGGGACCGTCCTGAAGGGCCTTCCGCTCGCCTACGACCGCGACCTGCAGGAGGACAAGCCGGCCCTTTTCGCCGGGGTCGACAACGCGCTGGATTCGATCCGCGCGGCCGAGCTCATGGTCCGCCACCTCGAGTTCGACCGGGAGCGGCTTGCGGCCGCCGCCTCCGACCCGGGCCTGGTCGCCACGGACGCCGCCGAAGACCTCGTCCGCGCCGGGGTCCCGTTCCGCCGGGCCCACGAGACGGTCGGGCGGCAGGTGCGCGAAGGCGCGTTCAAGGCGCCCTCGAAGGCCGCCGCCTCCCTGCGCAGGCGGGACCTCCCCGGCGCGCCGCATCCCCGGCGAGTTTCGGCTCGGGCCACCGAGGTGCGCCGCGAGGCCGCCCGCCTCCTGCGCTGGAGCCAGGCACACCCCCCCGGCCTTCCAAAGTAGAGTTCGGGCCTGATGCTGCTTGCCGTCGACGTCGGCAACACCAACGTGACGCTCGCCCTGTTCGACGGGGAGAGACTGGTCGCGGACTGGCGCGTCACCTCGCACCGCGAGCGAACCGCGGACGAGATGGGCCTCGAGCTGCTCCAGCTGTTCGAGCTGCGCGGCCTCGACCTCGGGTTGGTCGACGGGGTGGTGATCTCGAGCGTCGTTCCCACCGTCAACCCCGCCCTGCTGGAGGCCTCGCGCCGCTACCTGAAGTGCGAGCCCGTGATGGTCGGTCCCGGAATCAAGACAAGCGTCCGCATCAGGTACGACAACCCCAAGGACGTCGGCGCCGACCGCATCGCCAACGCGCTGGCCGCCTTCACCAGGTACGGCGGGCCGATCGTGGTGATCGATTTCGGAACCGCGGTCACCTACGACGCCATCAACGCCGAGGGCGACTACCTGGGTGGCGCCATCGCGCCGGGGGTCGAGATCTCCCTGGACGCCCTCGTCTCCCACACGGCGATGCTGCGCAGGGTCGAGCCCGTCGCCCCCGACTCGGTGATCGGCCGCAACACGGTCACGTCGATCCAGTCCGGACTGGTGTGGGGCTTCGTGGCACAGGTCGAAGGGATGGTCCAGAGGATGGTCGCGGAGCTCGGCGGCACGGCGCGGGTGATCGCCACCGGCGGCCAGGCGGCCCTGGTGGCCGGGCTGACCAGCGTGATCGAAACCACCGACCCGCTCCTGACCCTCGAAGGTTTAAGGCTTATCTACGCTCAAAACTCCAACGGCGGTGCTAGATAAGACCTGGTGAACAAGCCCGGATGAAGACGGCTCAGCCCTTCCACCTATATCTCGGCGGCAGCCTGGACCAGACCGGGGTGCCCAACGCGCTGGCGGGCGCGGGCCTGGAGAGCGAGGCACTCGGGGACCCTGCGCAGGTGATCAAGCCGGCGCTGGTCCTGCTCGCCCCTGGCCAGGCCGCCCCCGAGGGGCTCGCCGACATCGCCATCGAGGTCCCCGGCGACGCGTCGCCCACCGCCCTGCGCCAGCTGATTCGAATCGCGATCGAGAACATCGCTCTCAAGCAGCAGGTCACCCAGCTCGAGGAGCAGGCCCGGCGGCAGCACGGTCAGTTCGAGGAGCTCAACCGCATCGGCATCGCGCTGTCTGCCGAGCGCGATATCGAAAAGCTGCAGAAGTTCATCCTCACGACGATGCAGCAACTGACGAACGCCGACGGCGCCAGCCTGTGGCTCAAGCGAGACGAGGATGGGATGCCCAGACTGGCCCTGGCCTCGAGCCAGAACAGCTCGATCGAAAACGACATTTACCAGGACTTCACAGTGCCTGTCGACGATAAGACGGTGGTCGGCTACGCGGTCACGACTGAGACGAGCCAGATTTATGACGACGCCTACAATCCCCCGCCCGGCAAGCCGCAAGGCGGAAAGAACTTCGACGCTCAGTACGGCTATCGGACGAAGTCGATTCTGGCCGTGCCGATGCGCAACTACAACCACGAGGTGGTCGGCGCAGTCCAGCTGATCAACGCCAAGCGGCGCTTCGAGATCAAGCTCACCGTCGACAACGTCGCGTCAGAGGTGGTGAGCTTCAGGCAGGAGGACCTGGAGATGCTCGAGTCCGTCGCCAGCCAGGCCGCCGTCGCCATCGATAACAAGAACCTGCTGAAAGAGATCGAGGATCTGTTCGACAAGTTCGTGACGGCGAGCGTCTACGCGATCGAGCAGAGAGACCCGAGCACCGCCGGGCACTCGGGCCGCGTCGAGGCCCTCACTACGACCCTGGCCAAGGAGGTCACCAGGATCGGTATCGGCAAATACCGCGACGTCACCTTTGACGAAGACAAGCTCAAAGAGCTCCGTTACGCCTGCCTGCTGCACGACTTCGGGAAGATCGGCGTGCGAGAGGACATCCTGGTCAAAGCCAAGAAGCTCTATCCGTTCCAGCTGGACCTGATCGGGTGGCGCTTCGACTCGGTCGAGCGTCTGGCCCAGAACAAGCACCTCAGAGCAGAGTTGGACGCCGGCCGGCGCGATGGTATCGACGCCGCCAAGGTCGCAGAGATCGAACGGCTCGTCGAGGCCGAGCTCGACCAGTACCGCAGATGGTTCGAGGCCATAGAGATAGCCAACGAGCCGAGCATCCTGCCCGAGGACAAGGCGTCAATCCTGTCGACCGTGAAAGAGCACGCCTTCCCTGACATGTCGGGCAAGGTGCAGCCTCTGATCGCGCCGCAGGAGTTCCATTTCCTGAGCATCCAGAAGGGCACGCTGACAGACGAGGAGCGAAAGGAGATCGAATCGCACGTCACCAAGAGCCACGATTTCCTCGCCAAGATCCCGTGGACGGCACCCATGAAGAGCATTCCCGATATCGCTTGGGGCCATCACGAGAAGCTGGACGGTTCGGGATACCCGCGCGGACTGCGCGGGGACCAGATCCCAATTCAGACTCGAATGATGACGATCTCGGACATCTACGACGCGCTGACCGCGCGGGACCGCACGTACAAGCCCGCCGTACCTACCAACAAGGCGCTGGACATCCTGCATTCGGAAGCCGACCGGGGTGAGCTCGACCGAGACCTCCTTCAGATCTTCATTGACAAGCGCGTCTACGAAGTCACCGCGAAGACATGAGGATCAAGTTCTGGGGCACGAGGGGCACGCGGCCGACCCCGGGTCGGCGAACCCTACGGTATGGCGGCAACACGACCTGCATCGAGGTCAGGGACAAGAGCAACAACCTGCTCATCGTCGATTCGGGGTCGGGAATCGCCGAGCTTGGCGCCACCTTCAGCCCGAACGAGCCGCTGCAGGCACACCTGCTGATCACCCACACGCACCTCGACCACATCCAAGGCTTCCCGTTCTTCCTGCCTGCGTTCGTACCCGGCACGCACCTTACGATCGTGGGGCCGTCCGGCTCGGCGAAATCCCTGCAGGCCGCCTTCGCTGACCAGATGGACCCCGCCTACTTCCCGGTGCGGCTGAGCCACATGCCTGCCGAGATGGAGTTCATCGAGCGCAGCCCGGGGGAGACGTTCGAGGTCGGGGCGTTGCGCATCACGCCTCATCTGCTGATGCACCCGATCCCCACCTTCGGGTACCGGATCGACGAGGGCTCGTCGCGCTTTACCTTCGCCACCGACAACGAGATCGCGATGTTCGCTGCCGAGGCCAATGGGTCGTTGAAGGACCTCGCCAACTGGTGCCGGGACTCAGACCTCCTCGTCCACGACGCGCAGTACAGCACCGAGGAGTACAAGACGCACGCCGGCTTCGGACACTCGACCTACGAGGATTCGCTGTCGCTGGCGGAGCAGGCCGGGGCCAAGGAGGTGGCCTTCTTCCACCACGACCCCCTGCACTCCGACACCGACATCGACGGGCTGATCGAGGAGGCGCTGGGGAATCACCGCCAGTCGGGCGGGGGTGAGGTCAACGCGTTCCCGGCGGCCGAGGAACAGGAGATAGCCCTCTAACCGCTAACCTTTGCCGGTCGTGACCGAGAGAGGGAAAGGAGACGCGGAGCTCGACCTGCCGGCGGTGATGCGCGACCGCCGCGAGAAGCTCGAACGGCTTCGCGCCTCCGGTATCGATCCGTACTCGCGCGGGTTCCGCCCCACGCAGACGAGCCAGTCGGCGCGTGAGCTGCTCGGCGAGGGCGAGCGCACCGGGCAGGTCGCCCTCGCCGGACGCTTGATGGTCAAGCGCGTGCAGGGCGGCCTCGTTTTCGCGGACCTCCAGGACGGGCACGGCCGAATCCAGCTGATGGCGACGCGCGAGCTCCTGGGCGACGAGGAGTTCGGCCGCTTCGCCGATCTCGACGCAGGCGACATCGTCGGCGCCACCGGCCCGGTCTTCAGGACCAGGCGTGGCGAGGTGACGCTCGAGGTGCAGTCGTTCCAGCTGCTGACCAAGTCTCTGCGCCCCTTGCCCGAGAAATGGCACGGGTTGAAGGACGTCGAGATCCGCTACCGCCAGCGCTACGTCGACCTCATCGCGAATCCCCAGGTCCGCGACGTGTTCAGGGCGCGGACCAGGATCATCACGTCAATCCGCGGCCTGCTCGACGAGCGTGGCTTCCTAGACGTGGACACGCCGGTGCTGCAGGAGGTGCCCGGCGGCGGCCACGCGCGGCCGTTCGTCACGCACCACAACTCCCTGGACCGCGACCTGTACCTGCGGATCGCCCTGGAGCTCCACCTCAAGCGGCTGCTCGTGGGCGGGTTCGAGCGCGTGTACGAAATCGGCAGGGTGTTCCGCAACGAGGGGCTGTCGCCGCGCCACAACCCCGAGTTCACCCTGCTCGAGTGCTACCAGGCGTTCGCCGACTACGACGACGTGATGAAGCTGGTCGAAGACCTGATGGTGGCTTCCGCGATGGCCGCCGGCCGCCCTCTCGAGACCTCGTACCAGGGCGAGGCGGTCAACCTGACGCCGCCGTTCCGACGCGAGCGGATGGCGGACCTCGTGCTCGAGCACACGGGCAGGCATGCGGTGGGCCACGAGCTCAACGACCTGTTCGAGGAGCACGTCGAGCCGCGCCTGCGCCAGCCGACGTTCGTGATCGACTACCCCGTCGAGATCTCACCGCTCGCGCGCCCACGCGAGGACGACCCCAGGTTCGTCGAGCGCTTCGAGCTGATCATCCTCGGCCGCGAATACGCAAACGCGTTCACCGAGCTGACCGACCCGGTCGACCAGCGCGAGCGTTTCGAGACCCAGGCTGCCAGGCGTGCGGCGGGCGACGTCGAGGCGCACCCGATGGACGAGGACTTTCTGCGTGCCGTCGAGTACGGCCTGCCGCCGTGCGGCGGGCTCGGAGTCGGCATCGACCGCCTCGTGATGCTCCTCACCGACCAGCCGTCGGTGCGCGACGTGATTCTGTTCCCGGTCATGAAAGCGGAGTCGTAATGCTTCCCTTGGAGCTCATTCGGCGCGACCCGGAGCGCGTGAAAAGGTCGGCGGACCTGAAAGGCGAGCCCGCCCCGATCGACGAGATCCTCAAGCTCGATGAGCGATGGCGCGGCCACCTTCACAAGGCCGAATCGATCAAGGCGGAGCAGAACAAGCTCTCGAAGGATTTCGCCAAGACGCGCGACGACGCGCTGAAGGTCAGGCTGCGCGAAATGGCCGACACCTCCAAGGAGGAGCTGGCCAGGGCAGACGAGGTCAAGAAGACACTCGACGATCTGCTCCTGCGAGTGCCCAACCTGTTCCACGAATCGGTGCCCATCGGCGAGACCGACAAGGACAACGTGGTCGCGAGGGAGTGGGGGGCCAAGCCCGAGCTCGGGTTCACGGCACGGACTCATTACGACCTTGGCGAATCGCTCGGGATCATGGACTTCGAACATGCGGCCCGGGTTTCGGGGTCTCGTTTCGCATTCCTGCTCGCGGACGGTGCGCGCCTGGAGCGCGCCCTGGTGCAGTTCATGCTCGACGTGCACACCCGCGAGCACGGGTACACGGAGGTGTGGCCGCCGATGCTCGTCAACTCCGCGTCCATGGTCGGCACCGGCAACCTGCCGAAGTTCGCCGACCAGGCCTTCAAAGTGCAGGACGAGGACCTGTGGCTGATCCCGACCGCCGAGGTGCCCGTCACCAATTTCCATCGTGACGAGATCCTCGATGCGGACCGGCTGCCGATGAAATACGTCGCTTACGCGCCATCCTGGCGCACGGAGGCGGGTGCGGCCGGGAAGGACACCCGAGGTTTCATCCGCATGCACCAGTTCTCCAAGGTCGAGCTGGTGAAGGTCACCACCGCCGAGACGTCGATGGACGAGTTCGAGAAGCTGGTCAAAGACGCGGAGGACATCCTGCAGCGCCTAGGCCTTCACTACCATGTGCTGTCCATGTGCACGGGGGACATGGGCTTCGCGCAGTACAAGAAGTACGACCTGGAAGCCTGGGCGCCGGGCCTCGGCCGCTACCTCGAGGTTTCGTCCTGTTCCGTGTTCAACGACTTCCAGGCGATGCGCGCCAACATCCGCTATCGCGGCGAACGGGGCTCCCCGCCGCGTTTCGCGCACACCATCAACGGCAGCGGGCTCGCGCTGCCGCGGACGATCGATGCGATCATCGAGACTTACCAGCGCGAGGACGGGATGATCACGGTCCCGCAAGCGCTGCGGCCGTACATGGGCGGGGTGGAGCTGATCGGGGTACGGTGAGCTAGCACCTAGAATCGCAGTTGCCTCGCGGAGGGGTGGCCGAGTCCGGTTGATGGCGACAGTCTTGAAAACTGTTATAGGTGCAAGCCTATCCAGGGTTCAAATCCCTGCCCCTCCGCTCCCGCGCTTGTTAGTGGTTCGCAACCACCAAGTCATGGGCAGCAGCAATGATTCCGTCGGCGAAGTTCTGTCGATTTTCAGGCCGCTCCTCCCACTCACTCGCCCCGTACACAAACGTGTCGAATTCAGGCAAGTGCTCGAGCGGAAGCCGTCGCGCGATATCCCAGATCTCCTTTGCTCCGGCGTAGGGAGAAACACTGCCGTCTGTGATCCGACCTGCAACTTCAGTCGCAACGAGGATCGCAGCCTCACGGAGTGTGGGGCTCTCTATGTCCAGTTCGCGGAGCGCCGTTTGAAATACGACTCGCACCTCGTCACGCTCGGCGTTGTTCAGGCCGGCCAACTGCCGAATAGAGCGCGAGTCGACACCCTCTAGCAATGCGTTTGCGGCCTCAGACGGCATAGCCTCCGGACCAACGAGGCCGAGCAAGTCTTTGGCAGCCAATAGACGGAGGGCTTCTCGCGGCATTGCGCGAAGTTGAACCTTACCGTCTGGGCTTTCTATTGGTGCACCTGCCTCACTCGAGGATCAGCCGGTAGCCCTCGGGTATATAGGTTGACGCACGGAAGGAGATCCCTGCCCCTCCGCCACCTTTTCGACCACAAATCGACAAGTTAGCTAGTCGACTGAATCGCCCTGAGTTTTGCGGAGGCCCGAGGGTGTCCTGGTTTAGGTAGAGCCGGGCAACCCAACGCTGTCCCCATCAAATCGTGGAGGGGCGCGCCTCTGCATATGAGTCCACCTGCCCCTCGCCGAAGGGCAGGTCGGCACTTCGCGCCCGGTGCGGCCCCGGTCAGCCTGAATGACGATGGGGCAGACAACTGGCCGCGACCGTTTCATGGACCTGCTGCGCCTGGGCAGCCTGCTCGCGATTGTTGCCGGGCACTGGCTCGGGATCGTGCCCAATGTTCAGGGAGGCGTCATCTCCGGAGTCATGGTCTACGACGTCGACCCGCGATACTGGCCGGCGACCTGGCTGTTCGACGTGATCCCACTTTTCTTCTTCGTCGGGGGCTTTGCCAACGCGATCTCGTACCGCCGGCTTCGAGAGGCCGGCCGAGCATCCGAGTTCCGGCCGCGGCGACTCGCCCGGCTGCTGGTTCCGACGCTGGTCTTCATCGGCGTCTGGCTCGCGATCGAGGCCGTTCTCGCAATCCTCGACGCCGGCGGCTCGGGCCCCCTGCGTGGGATGCGCTGGGGATTCATGACGCCGTTCGCGCCACTCTGGTTTCTTGGAGTCTATCTGGTCGTCGTGCTCCTCGTCCCCATAACCCTGCGCCTCCACGAGAGGTTCGGCATTCTCGTGCCTGCAGTTATGGCCGCAGGTGTGCTGGCTGTCGACTGGATGGCCTTTGGACTCCACCACCCGAGCCTGCTGGGCATCAACATCGTGCTCGCGTGGCTGCTGCCAGGTCAGCTCGGATACTTCTATGCGGACGGCCGGCTGCAGCGAGTGCCGGCTCGGTTGTGGGCGTGGCTCGCGGTCAGCCTTCTGGTCCTCCTCGTACTACTGACCAGCCTTCCCTCGTATGGTCGCAACCTTCTCGACAATGGAGTCGCGATCATCGGCGTCACCGCGCCGACCATGCCGTTCGTCGTCGCGTCGATGCTGGCCATCGCCACCGCTATGGCCGCGCGCAACTGGCTGGAGCGACACCTGAACGTTACCCGCGTCCGGGCGGCCGTCACCCGCCTGACGCCCCTGGCCATGACCATATTTCTCTGGCACATGACGTCTTATTTCGCCGCGGTTGCCTTGATGGCGGCGATCCCGGTGCCCTTTCCCGCGACCCCTAACGCGACGTGGTGGCTGGAGCGCCCGCTGTTCCTGCTGCTGCCGGCGGTTCTGCTGCTTCCGCTTATGGGGCTCTTCGGCCGGTTCGAGCGCCCGCCTCGGGAGCATCCAGGCAGCGAGCCGCTCGCGGCGGTTGCGCGTTAGGGAGTCGCTCGCGGGCTTCCTCGTAGAATCGCCGGCATCCAAACCCACGCAGCGGCTCGAACCGTCGCGCCACCACGGACGCGGGCCCAGACATCCCTCAAATGGATCCTGCGCTCGATCGCGCTCGTCCTGGCATTCTGGGTCGGGGCGAGCTTCGTGGCGGAACGCCTCAGCCTGCACCCAGGCCGTGCCGCCATCGGTGCGACCCCGGCCCGTTGGGGGATGGCCTACACCGACGTCAGCTTCCCGACCGCGGGTGGGCTCACCCTGCGTGGCTGGTGGGTTCCCGGCGGGGCGCATAAGACGGTCGTCATGGTCCATGGGCTTGGATCCAACCGCGACGAGCCGCTGAGTCGGGCACCCTACCTGCACCAGGCGGGCTACAACCTCCTGGTCTTCGACCTGCGAGGCAGCGGCGAGTCAGATGGAGGTCCGACGATGGGTTACCTGGAGCCAGAAGACGTCAAATCGGCGGTCGCCGAGGCGCGGCGGCTCGACCCCGGACCGATCGCGGTGTTCGGCTACTCGCTTGGTGCCGCGTCAGCGATCGAGGCCGCGGCGATGGACCCGGACGTGACCGCCGTGATCGAAGACAGCGGGTTCACCTCGGCGGCCGACGTGATACTCGCCAGGTTCACCGAGATCACGCGGCTTCCGGCCGTGCCCTTTGCCGCAGCGGTCATGGCGTTCGGCACCATCGATTTCGGAACCTCGCCATGGAACGTTCAGCCGGTCGCCATGGCGGCACGGCTCGACAAGCCGCTGCTCGTGATCGTGGGCGGAGAGGACACGGTCGTGCCTCCGGCCGAGGGTCTGGCGATCTTCAAAGCCGCTTCGGGACCGAAAGAGCTTCTCGAGGTGCCCTTGGCGGGCCACGTGCAGGCGTACTACGCCGCGAACAGCCTCTACGAGACCCGGGTCCTCGAATTCCTGGCTGTAAACCTCAAGAGCTAGCCGGGCCGGCTGTCCGGGTCATCAGACGCTGGGTTACGAGGCACGTTTGATCTGCCTGCGTAGGACGCGTAGCTCATGGCGCAGGAGGAGCAACTCTCCGCTTCCGGGTTCTTGAGCCGTTGGCCTCAACGTCTACGGCCGCGGACTTCAGCGTCAAACCGACCGTCACCAACTTCTGGCGCTAGCTGATTCCCACCGTCGTGGCGTAGATGTCCGACTTCTTCCCGGTCGATGGGACCGCGCTGCCCCAGCTGAGGGCCACCTGCCCAGGCGCCATCGTCGAGATCCCGAACGTATCACCCGGCCAGACCGACGAGTCGCCGAACTGGGTGGACACCTGGAACGGCGCCGACAACCATCCGTGTTTGATCGAGAATGCCCGCAGGTATTGCGCGTAGCCGAGCGGGTTGCTGTTCGACAGCCAGCCGACGTACGCGACGCCAGAAGCGCCGCCGGCGACCTCCATGATGTGAGGCACGTTCAATCGGTCCGACGGCCCCTGGATCGGCGCCGACCAGGTCCGACCCCCATCGATCGAGAAGGACAGCCAGCCGAGGTCGTTGGGCGACCCGTCGGCGTTGGTGCCTTGCGTGTCCCACGTCGCGTACAGGTTGCCGCCGGTGTCACGGCCGATCGCGCCGTCGATCCACCATTCCGAGAGCGACATCGTCTGACCCTGTACGCCGACCCGGACCGGCGCGGACCAGGTCGATCCGTGGTCGGTCGAGGAAGTGAAATAGCTGTAAGCGGGATCCATGGCATAGGTCGCCGTGTTGGTGATGTGGTAGCCCTGGTACAGCACGTCGACGCGGCCGCTCGGGTCGACCACCATCGGGCCGCTGTCACCGCCGCTTGCCGGGAAGCCGGGGCTCACGTATGACATCTGCCCGAAAGTCTTGCCTCGGTTAGACGACGTCTGCATCACCACGTTGAGGTCGCCGGTAGCGAACGCGCAGCTGCCATTCGACGCGCAGATGAAGGTGACCGACGTTCGCTCCGGGCCGTAATCCCACGTCACGTAAACGGTGCCATCCGGCCCGACCGCGATGAAGTCGCGGTCGCCCCAGTTCTTGGAATTGGGCGGGGTCAGCGATGTGACCTGGCCGAAGGTCGCCCCGTGATCGAAGGACGCCGCGACGACCGGGTACCACTGCGCCGAGTGCGAGACCATGAAGGCGGCGTAGACGGTCCCATCGGGCGCCACCGCCAGCGCCGGGTCCCAGGAGTTCAAGTTGGACCCGACGGACCCGGGCACCGAGACCGGGTCGCTGAACGTGCGGCCGCCGTCGGTGGAGCGGGCGAACGCAATCCCGGAGCAGCCCATCCACTCCTCGTAGATGTAACCGATCGCGGGGTCGACGGCCTGCTCTACCTCAGCGTTCTGGCCGCCGCACGAGGTGGTCAGATTGACGATGGGACCGACCGAGTAGGTGGCCGAAAGCGAGGCGAAGCCGGATACCGGCGCGGCCAGCGCTGCGACGGCTACGGCAGTGATCGCGACCAACATCCGCCGGATCCGAAGAGACAGTGCCGGTGCGCCCATTCTTAACCCCCTTCTGCTCGGCCGTGTTAAGGCCGAGTCGCGCGCCAACGCTGCCACAAGACGGCCGTCAAATCAAGACCCTCGACCCGGCCTAGTTGCTTCCCAGCGCGTCCGCGCTCTGAGTGACCCCGGTCAGCGCGTTGATCACGACCACCGAGGCGTAGCTCCTCCAGCTCGAATCCGCGGGAGCGCTGAGCTCGACGACCCAGGCGGGCCCAATCCCGCCCGTGACGCGATAGCTTCCTCGACGCACGTCGCTCGACCACGGCTCGAAGGTCTGCCGGACCACGGTCCAGTGCGCGTTCGGGAATACGGAGGATGCGTATCGCTTCGCCGTCGAGCCGGCCGTCTGCTCGACGTTGATCGACCCGATCGCCTGTGCGACCAGCAAAGCCAGGATCACGATCCCGGCCCATGCAGTGCGTCCCACGGAAGGAGTCTGGCCTCCGAGTAGAAGGTGGTCAAGACATGGTGGCCCGGGCCGCACGTCCACCGCCCTGATCGGCGATCTTTAGATGCTGAAATTGCACAGCACCATCGCCGCGGTGATTTTTGCCGCCGCCTTGATCACCGTCGTCGTCCGGCCGTGGCGCCTGGGCGAAGCCTGGTCCGCAGGGGCGGGCGCGATCCTCATGGTGGCCGCCGGCGGCGTGAGCCTGGGCGCAGCGGCATCCGCAGTCGCGTCCGAGTGGAACCTGTTCCTTTTCTTCCTCGGTCTCATGCTCACTGCGGCGGTCGCCGACATGGCGGGCTTCTTCGACTGGGCCGCGAGCCTGGCGGTGGCCGCGGCAGGTGGCAGCGGGCGCCGCCTCCTCTTCAACGTCTTGGTCGTCGGAACGCTCATCACCACGTTTCTTTCGAACGACGCGACCGCGGTGATCCTGACCCCAATCGTCTACACCATCGCCACCCGCCTGCGGTTGCGGGTGATGCCGTACATGTTCGCGGTGAGCTTCATCGCCAACGCGGCGTCGATGACCCTGCCGATCTCCAACCCGATCAACGTCCTGACCGGCGACACGCTGCGAGCTCCTCTGGGCGTCTACGAGGGGCATCTGCTGGCCGCATCGATCGCCTCGATCGCCATCACGGTGACCGTCCTCATGGTGGTCTTCTGGCGCACCACGGATGGCACGTTCGAATACGACTGGCGAACCTCATTGGCCAGGGCCGGCGCTGACCCCGGCTTCTTCAGGCCGGTCGTGGCCGGGATGTGCGTCCTGGCAGCCGCATATGTCGTCGGGTCGGCCTTGCTGTTGCCCCTCGGCGTCATCGCTGTGACTGGCGGCACAGGCCTACTGGTGATCGCGGTGATCCGGCGGAAGGTCTCGCGCGAGCACCTCCGAGCCCACGTCAGCCCGGCCCTTTTCGTGTACATCGCGGCCCTCTTCATCCTGGTCCGCGGGGTGGAGGACGCCGGCATCACAACGGCGCTCATCTCGGGCACGGTCGCGCGCGCTAGCGATGCGGCGAGCGCGGTCGCGAGCGGCTTGCTGGGCAGCGCCGCGGCCTGCAACCTCGTGAACAACCTGCCCGGCATGCTCCTCTTCATCTCAGGGGCCCAGGCCGGCGGGGTTCCGGCAGCCCTGCGACTGCCATACCTGCTGGGCGCGCTGGCGGGCGCCGACCTGGGGCCGAACCTGACCCCCGTGGGAGCTCTGTCCACGATGTTATGGCTCGTGATCGTGCGCAGTCGCGGCTTGCAGGTCTCGGCGTGGGATTTCCTCCGCCTCGGGATCCTCATCGCGCCACTCACGCTGCTGGCCGCCGGGGTGCTGATTGCCATCAGCTTTCGTTGAGACCGACAATTCGGATCGGCGTGCGCGTCCTGCTGGTCGTCGACGGCCTCCATACGCGGGACCTCCTCGGCTCGGTGTCGCGGACGGCTCCGCTCACCCAGGCTGAGCTGTGGTTGGTCTACGTGCGAGGTCCGGGCCCACGCGCCGGGCTGGACATGGTCCGCCACCGGCCCGGCGGCCATCCCCTGCCGCCGGGTCGCGAACGTGGCCTCGACGAGGCGGAGTCGGCCCGGGGCGTGGAGGCGCTGGCGGAAGCCGAAACGCTGGCGCGCCCGCTTGCGGCGGCCGTGAGGACAAAGCAGCTGGAGGGTGAGCCGGGAAGGGTCGTGTGCGATCTGGCGCGAGTGGAAGGCATCGACCTCGTCGCGATTCGGGCCGGAGGGCGAGACCAGCCGCCCCTTGGTCCGAGATCGCTCGGCCCGGCGGCGAGGTACATCGCCGACCACAGCCCCTGCCCGGTCCTGCTGATCAGATGAGAGAAGACCGCTACGACGCCCGGGTCCTGGAGAACTTCAGCGACGCGAGCGGCCGCCTGGTCGGCATCCCCGCTCAGCGCAAGAAGAGGCTTGCCGTGCTGCGCTGGCTGGCCGAGGAGTTTCAGCCGGGGCGCCGGTACACCGAAGCCGAAGTGAACCGGATCATCTCGCGGCGCCACCCCGATTTCGCCACGCTCCGCCGCTACATGGTCGACGAGGAGCTCATGCAGCGCCGCAGCGGGATCTACTGGCGCACCGGCAGCGTCCCAAACCTGGGTCACGATCCCGGGTCATCGCCTGCGCACTGACCCGGTCGTCGTGTTACCCCTCGGGGCGACCCGTCGTTTGCGCAGCAAGGAGATTTGAAAATGACCTCAACATTGCGCTTGGTCCTCATCCCGGTGGCGGTGGCGCTGGCATGCTCCCTCGCCGTCGCGGCCATGGTGATGGCGTCCGGGAGGCCCACCGTCTTGATCAGCTCGCCGTCGGCGTCGACGACCACCTTCGAAACCGGTGTGTTCACGAGTGGCGATGCGACGGTGTCGGTCAAACCTGACCTGGCGACCGTCTCGGCGGGCGTCGACTCGCAGCAGAGCACCGCGACGATGGCCCAGAGCGACCTCGCGGCCAAAGCCGGGAAGCTGATCGCCCGCATCAAGACCCTCGGCGTGTCGGACGCCGACCTTTCGACCAGCGGCTACTGGGTCGGCCCCGTCTACGCGCCTGGTGGGCAGACGATCACCGGCTACCAGGCGACCGAGGTGCTCCGCGTCGAGTGGCACAACGTGGATAGTGTCGGCAAGACGCTGGACGCGATCGTCCAGGAAGGCGGCGCCACGAACATCAGCGTCGGCTTCGGTCTCGCGGATTCGAAGCCGACTGAGGCGCAGGCCCGCGCGCTGGCGATCGCAGCCGCGCACTCGAAGGCCCAGGCGATGGCGAGCGCGGCCGGGGTCAAGCTCGGTCAGGTGCTGCGAGTGAGCGATGTGGCGACGGCGACCCCGCCGCCCATCGCATATGCAGGCACGGCGCTGCCGAGCGCATCGACGCAGGTGCCCGTCGGCCAGGTCGACGTACAGGTCAGCGTCGAGGTCGACTACGCGATCGCCTAGGCCTAGATATCCCCTGTTCCGGCCGAAGTGACTTATCGTCCGGGTTGTGATCAAGGTCTATCCGGATCGCCGCTGGCCCGCTTTCTTGAGGGTGCTGGCGGACACGATCACCGTCGCGTGGACGATCGTGTGGGCTTACCTGGGCTGGCTGATCTATCAAACCGTGATGGGCCTGGAAGGCATCGCCGACGGAATCGCGAACACCGGTGCGACATTCAACGGCTGGATCGCGTCCTTTCGGCATGCAGTGCCAGGTGGCATCCCGCTTCTGACACAGTTTCTGCTCGACACGGCGGATACGTTGAAGAAGTACTCGGGTGATCCGCTCGTGTCAGCCGGGCACAACATCCACCAGGCGATCCTGCAGCTCGCGATCATGCTGGCGCTGGTGATCGCGTTGCCTCCGATCCTGCTGGTCATGATTCCGTACGCGGGGTGGCGGTGGCGCGACATGCGCGAGACTGGCGCTGCGCTGGCTTTCGTGCGCATCGCATCGATGACCGGTCGCGCGGACCAGGCGCGCGCCGTGCTGGCCTACCGCGCGGTTTCGACGCTTAGCTTCCGCGCGCTCATGTCGGCCAGCGCGGATCCGGTGGGGGATATCTCCGAGCGGCGGTACGACCGGCTGGCCAATGCCATGTTGAAGCGGGCCGGCCTCGATCCCACGCGGCTCGCCCCGCCGGAGCTGCCGGAGCTGCCACCGCATCGCGGCGGCTAGCTATCGTTGTCCCATGTGCAGAAGCATCAAGACCCTGCGCCAGGCGGACGCCGTCGCCACGGATGAGGAAATCCGCGCCGCCGCGCGCCAGTTCGTGCGTAAGGTGAGTGGCTTCCGGGAGCCGTCGAGCCGGCACCAGGTGGCTTTCGAGGGCGCCGTCGACGAGATCGCGGTGGCCTCGCAGCGGTTGCTGGAGAGCATCTCGGGAAACCTCGCGGGCAGCCGCCGCTCCTAGCTCACTTCCGGGGGGCGGCAGCTGTGCGGGGAAGTACCCGCCGGAGCCGGTCTGCGTGGGGAAGTGATTGCTTCCACTTCCCAGCTGTGCGGGGAAGTACCCGCCGGAGCCGGGGGATGGGGAGGCCCAAACCGCCACAGCAGCTTCTTCTCCCCATCCGGCCCTTCGGGCCGGCTTCCCCACTCAGACCTGGCAGCCCCGACAGAAGTTCAGCGGCTCGCGGTTGGAGCCGAGCTGGCTGATTCGGTGGCCACACCGGGGACAAGTCTTCCCGCCTTTCATGTGCACGGCCATGAAGGAGCGGTCCTGCTTCGATTCGTCGTAGTCGGGGTTGGCGAGGATCGCGTCCACGGCGCGCGAGAGGACCAGCGGGATGGCCATGAACAACGCCTCCTCGTCTTCCGGCTTGAGCGACGCCCTCCGGCGCAGCGGCAGGAGCCGGGCCTCGAACAGGATCTCGTCCGAGTAGGCGTTGCCCACGCCGGCGAGGAACTCCTGGTTTCGCAACAGGTCCTTCAGCTCGTCGCGGAACCTGCGCAGCCGCTTGCGAAAGGCATCCAGTCCCATCGCCGCCACCGAGTCGGCATCCGGCCCAAGCGCCGCCCAACCCGGCACCTCACGCTCGCAGTCTTCGACCCAGTAGATCCGCCCCATGTCGCGGAAATCGAGATAGCGCAGCTCGAGCCGGCCCTCGACGCGGACGGTGAAGACCTCCGTCGCCGGCACCGGCGACTCCCCGTCGGCCACCTGGAACCGGCCCCCGAGCATCGGGTTGATGACCAGCCACCGCGGCGACCCGCCGCCGCCCAGCTCCGTGGCGAAGACCAGGTGCTTGCCGCGCCTGGTCAGCGAGGTGATCCGCCTCGCCGGAAGCTCCAGGGCGAAGTTGTCGACCGGATAGCGCAGCAGATGGGCCTTCTTCGGGTTCACGGTGGTCGCCGTGATCAGCCTGCCCTCCAGACGTGGACCAAGGCGGATTCGCACCGCTTCCAGCTCGGGCAGCTCAGGCATGCGGCCAAGATACGGCCCGCGGTTTGGTGAGCGGCGTAGGCGGGTAGCAACACATCGTGCGTTTGGACAAATTCACAGAGAAAGCCCAGGAAGCTCTGCAGCAGGCTGCCGAGCTCGCGCGGGACACCGGCAACCAGGCCGTCGAGCCCGAGCACCTCCTCCTCGCGCTGGTTCGCCAGGACGAGGGCGTCGGCCGGACTCTGCTCGAGCGAGCAGGGGCGTCGACGCAGGCTCTCGAGCCCGCGCTCGTGTCCGCGGTCGAGCGTTTCCCCAAGGTCAGCGGTGGCGGCCAGCCCTATTTGAGCCAGACGCTGAACAAGACTCTGGAGCAGGCAGAGCAGGAGGCCGGCCGGCTCAAGGACGAGTACATCTCGACCGAGCACTTGCTGCTCGCCCTGACCGACCAGAAGATCCTCAAGGAGGCGGGCGTCAGCCACGACGGCCTGCTCAAGGCCCTGCGCCAGATCCGCGGCAGCCAGCGGGTCACCGACCCGAACCCCGAGTCCAAGTACCAGGCGCTCGAGAAGTACGGTCGCGACCTGACCAAGCTGGCGGCGGCCGGCAAGCTCGACCCTGTCATCGGGCGTGACGAGGAAATCCGCCGGGTGATCCAGGTCCTGTCGCGGCGCACCAAGAACAACCCCGTGCTCATCGGAGAGCCGGGCGTGGGCAAGACCGCCATCGCCGAAGGCCTGGCCCAGCGCATTGCGCAGGGCGACGTCCCCGAAGGTCTGAAGGGCAAGCGCGTGGTGGCGCTCGACCTGGGGAGCCTGGTCGCCGGGACCAAGTTCCGCGGCGAGTTCGAGGACCGCCTGAAGGCCGTCCTCAAGGAGATCGAGGACTCGGACGGCCAGGTGGTGCTTTTCATCGACGAGCTCCATACGCTGGTCGGCGCAGGCGCGGCCGAAGGCGCGATCGACGCCGCCAACCTGCTGAAGCCGGCCCTGGCGCGCGGCGAGCTTCGTGCCATCGGAGCCACCACGCTCGACGAGTACCGCAAGCACATAGAGAAGGACGCTGCGCTCGAGCGCCGCTTTCAGCCGGTGATGGTCAGCGAGCCGACGGTGGAGGACACGATCAGCATCCTGCGCGGGCTGCGCGAGCGGTACGAGGTGCACCATGGTGTGCGCATCAAGGACGCCGCGATCGTCGCGGCAGCCGTGCTGTCACAGCGTTACATCACCGACCGCTTCCTGCCCGACAAGGCGATCGACCTCATCGACGAAGCTGCGGCGCGGCTGCGCACGGAGATCGATTCGCTCCCCGCGTCGCTCGACGAGCTCGAGCGCCAGATCCGCCAGCTCGAGATCGAGCGCCAGGCGTTGAAGAAGGAGACCGACAAGGCGTCCAAAGAACGGCTGGCCGCGCTCGAGCGCGAGCTGGCCGAGCTTTCCGAGCGCCGCACGTCGCTTCGCTCTCGCTGGGACCAGGAGAAAGAGGTGATCGGGCGCATCCGCTCCTTGAAGGCAAAGCTCGAAGAGGTCCGGGCCGACGCCGAGCGCGCCGAGCGTGCGGCGGATTTCGGCCAGGCGGCCGAGCTTCGTTACGGCAAGGTGGTGGAGCTCGAGAAGCAGCTGACCGCCGCCAACGCCAAGCTGGGCGAGCTCCAGGGCGGCCACCCGCTGCTCAAAGAGGAGGTAGGCGAGGAGGACATCGCCGAAATCGTGAGCCGCTGGACGCGTATCCCCGTGTCGAGGCTCATGGAGGGCGAGGTCGCCAAGCTGATCCAGATGGAAAGCCGCCTGCACGAGCGGATCATCGGTCAGGACGAGGCGGTCAACGCCGTGGCGAACGCCGTCCGCCGCTCGCGATCGGGCCTGTCAGACCCGAATCGTCCCGTCGGCTCGTTCATCTTTCTCGGACCGACGGGCGTCGGCAAGACAGAGCTGGCGCGTGGTCTGGCCGAGTTCCTGTTCGACGACGAGCAGGCGCTGATCCGGCTCGACATGTCCGAGTACCAGGAGAAGCACACCGTCGCCCGCATGATCGGCGCCCCGCCCGGCTACGTCGGGTATGACGAGGGCGGGCAGCTGACCGAGGCGGTGCGCCGGCGCCCCTACTCGGTGGTCCTGTTCGACGAGATCGAGAAGGCGCATCCCGACGTGTTCAACGTCCTCCTGCAGATCCTCGACGACGGGCGACTCACAGACGGCCAGGGCCGGACGGTGGACTTTCGCAACACCGTGCTGATCATGACCTCCAACCTCGGTGGCCCTCTCATCCAGGAGATGTCCGGCCGCGACTTCGACCAGGTGCGCGATGCGGTCATGGGCGTCCTGCGCGATCACTTCCGGCCCGAGTTCCTGAACCGGGTCGACGAGGTCATCGTGTTCCGCGCCCTGACGGAGGATCAGATCAAGTCCATCGTCGACATCCAGCTGCAACGCCTGGAACGCAGGCTGGCCGACCGCAGGGTGACCCTCGTCGTGACCGACGAGGCGCGCAAGCTGCTGGCTCAGCGCGGCTGGGATCCGGTGTACGGCGCCCGCCCCCTCAAGCGAGCGATCCAGCGCCTGGTGCAGGACCCGCTGGCCATGATGCTGCTCGAAGGCAAGTTCTCGGAGGGCGATGCGGTGGAGGTGGGCGCCCGCGCCGGAGAGCTGACTTTCTCCAGGGCCAAGGCCCCGGTCACTCCCGCCCCGGTCAGCTAGAGCAGACAGCTCCCTGCGCGGGCAGCGTGAGGCTGATCAGGTAGGCGTCCTCGGCGGAGTGCGAGCACGGGCTCGAGTCGAACGAGGTGTGGCCGTTGCCCTCGCGGGTGAGCAGGACAGAGCCGGCCAGCTGCGCGTGCACGGACTGCGCCCACACAAATGGGGTCGCCGGGTCGTTCGAGCCGCCGACCAGAAGAATCGGGGGCGCACCGTCGGCCGTCAGCGGTCCCGCGTGGCCGGTCGGCTTGGCCGGCCAGAACGAGCAGAGCAGGTTGGCGTACTGGAACGCGGGGCCGAACAGGGGGGAGATCTGCGAGTAGACAGGTCCCAGCGCGTCGTACGTCGCGATGTCGCTTGCCACCGGGCGGTCCACGCAACTGATCGCGGCGAAGGCGTCCTCGAGGCTGCTGTACGTCCCGTCAGAGCTGCGCTGGTAATAGGTGTCTGAGAGGGCCATCAGGATGCTTCCGTTGCCCTGGTCCGCGAGCGTGAGGCCCTGGTCCAGGTAGGTCCAGAAGCTCTGGTCGTAAAGCGCAAGGAGCACCCCGTTCAACCCTAACGCTCGGGTGAGCTGGCGGTTGCCCACCTGCAGAGGCTGGGCGTCCAGTCGCTGCATGAGGGCGGTCAGCTTGGCCCCGGGATCGCCTGACTGCGCGTACCGGCAGGGCGAGGCGCCCGTCTTACGTGCGCGGCAATCGGCCAGGAACGCCTGGAGGTTCGCCTCGAAGGAGACCAGCTGAGCTCGGTTGAGGTCTTCGGCGGAGATCGCGGGATCGACCACTCCATCCAGCGAGAGCGCGCGGACGTGATTGGGAAAGAGGTGCGCGTACATCTGGCCCAGGAACGTGCCGTAGGAGAAGCCCAGGTAGGTCAGCTTGGCATCGCCGAGAGCCGCCCGGACCAGGTCCATGTCGCGCGCGGCGCTGGCGGTGTCGACGAAGGGGAGAATCCTTCCGCTCTGCTGCTCGCACGCGGCGGCATAGTCCTGGTCGGCCTGGATGAACGCGGCCTTCTCCTGGGGATCGTCCAGCACCGGGTCGACAGCGTTGTACGCGTCCTGCTGGGCGGGCTGAAGGCAGTGGACCGCATCGCTCTGCCCGACTCCTCGGGGGTCGAATGCGACCAGGTCGAAGTACACGTTGAGGTCTGTCATCGACGATACGTCCTGGCGAAGGAAATCGATGGCCGGGTCGCCGGGTCCGCCCGGATTGACGAGAAGAGAGCCGATGCGTTTCGCCGGATTGGTCGCGGGTTTGCGGATCATGGCGATGGTGATCGTGCCGCTCGTCTGCCCTGAGTAATCGAGCGGCACGGGGATGCTGCCGCACTGGAAGCCGCCGCTGCAGCTCGTCCAGGCGACCGTGCTCGGAGTGGGTGGCGAGGAGGAATTTGCCTTAGCGATCGGGTTGGTGCTCCCCCTGCACGCCGAGACCAGCAAAGCGACGAGCACGATGAGCGTGGCCGCGCGACTCGTCACGCTGCGAGTCTACCGGGGGTTTGCGACTTGAGGGCCGGCGGTCGAGGCGGCGACTACCATGAAGACGTGTCACATACCGCCACGCGCTCGTCGCGTTACGCCGCCGAGTTCGAAGCCGCCCAGGACGAGTTCATCCGTCTGGTCGAGTCTCTGAGCGATGAGCAGTGGCGGAAGGTCGGCAAGAACTTTCCGGACCGCATGAACGACGAGGACGAGGGGCGGCCGGTCGGCGTGATCGCGGATCATGTCGCGCAGGTCGAGCCTTTCATCATGGAACGGATCCAGGTGATGTTGGCCGGCGAAGTGCCGAGCCCCGTAGATTTCCGGGTCATCAATGCCCGGCACGCGGCCGAGCACGCGGGCGTCAAGCAGGCCGACGTGGTCGCAAGGTTGCGCGAGAGCAAGTTGCCCATCGCGGACGCGGTGCGCTCGATTCCCGATTCGCAGCTGGACACGATGCGCGAAACTCCGGTCGGCAACATGTCGATCGCGCAACGTCTCGAGCGCGTGCTCATCGGCCACATCAAAGCCCACGAGGGATCGATCAGAGCCGCGATCTCCTAAGAAGGTATGCCCCGGCCGTCTCAAGCCGCTTCGTTATGCCGCCCTTGAGTAGCACTCCGCCTAACCAAGAGCGTAGGCGACGCGCCGGCTACCAGATGGCAACTCCATTGCACAGCTGTGTGAGACCGGCTACCAACGGTCGACCGGCAGTGTCGCGACCAGACCATCCACGGGTGCATTCTCGGAGGTCATCCGGCCGGTGGAGTCGCCCTGGGTCCGAGTGGGTCTCGAGCTGCGCGACCGTCGCTTGATGAGGATGATCACCGGCACGACGTAGAGCGCGACCAGAACGAGATACGCGCCGATAGCCAATGGATTCATTGAGCGGCTCTCGCGGCGCATAGGACCAGCGGGCTAGGGGCGCCGGCCTCGCAGCGGCACGGCCAAACTGGCGGGAAGGGAGGGATTCGAACCCTCGAGGGAGCTTTACACCCCCTACCCGCTTAGCAGGCGGGTGCTTTCGGCCACTCAGCCACCTCCCCAAGGAGTCCAGGAGTCGTTCGATTCTATTCTGACTCGGCTCCTCACCATACTTAAACGCCGATGGAAGCACCAGGAGGGCCGGGCGCGCCCCCGATGTGGGGTCCCGGACGCAAGATGGCGTTCGGCACGGCGCCGACCACCAGGAGCAAGCTCTGGTACACGCTCGCGGACGGCGCGCTCAGCGAGGTTTTCTTTCCCTTTCTCGACCGCGTGGCGCTTCACGAGCTTCGGTTCTTCGCGTCGGCCGGCGGGGCTCCTCCCGTCGATGACAGCCGTGACGGGCAGCACAGCATCAGCTGGCTCAGCCCGGGGGTGCCGGCGTTCACAGTCGACACCACCCACCACGAGTACCGCCTGACCAAGGAGATCTTCTCGGACCCCGACGAGAACGCCCTCCTCATCGCCGCCAACTTCAGCCCCGAGCTTCCCGACGTACGCCTCTACATGCAGGCGTCCGCGCACTGGCAGCCCGGCACAGAGGGCAACTTCGGTAGCGTGATCGACACCCACCCACCCGCGTTGTTGATGCGCCAGCAGGACATCTGGATGTGCATCGTCGGCCCGTTCGCCCGCTGCACGGTCGGCTATTTCCAGAGCTCCGACCTCCAGATCGACCTCCACGATGGCGACGGCTATCTGACCAGCCCTTACGACAGCGCAGGACCGGGGAACGTGGCCGTGGGGGCCGAGATCGGAATCCGCGCCGGCGCATTTCAGATCGCCGTCGGCTTCGCGCATTCACGAGCCGATGCCGAGGAGCTGGCCAGGCAGACACTCGACAAAGGCGCCGGCAACTTGCGGCAGGCGTTCGAGCGGGCATGGCGTCCACACCTCGACATGCCGCCGGCGCTGGCCAAGGTCAGCGGCGACGAGGGCATGCTGGCGCGTGCGTCGATGTCGGTCCTCAGGTCGCTGGAGGACAAGTCGTACGCCGGCGCCTTCGTGGCGGCGCCCGCGGCGCCCTGGGGCGAGAGCAACCACGACGGCAACCACGTCTACCACCTCGTGTGGCCCCGCGACCTCTGCCGCATGGCGACCGCCCTTCTCGACGCCGGCGACGTCCCGGCTGCCCTGCGTGCTTTCCGGCACCTCGAAGCCCATCAGCGGCCGGATGGCGGCTGGTATCAGAACTGGAAGGTGGACGGCACTCCGCATTGGATGTCGACCGAGCTGGACCAGGTGGCTCTGCCGATCCTGCTCGCGTGGCGGCTTGGAGTCGCCGGCTCGCTCGACCACGACCCGTTCCCGGTCATGGTGCGTCCCGCCGCGCAGTTCATCATCCGTGAGGGCCCGATGACTCAGCTCGACCGGTGGGAGGACCTCGGAGG